>Ga0210057_1000688_pt1 | contig 55051 bp, 56 predicted proteins | sample CryGeyCG2114_010_2_FD_183968 | JGI IMG/M metagenome (GOLD analysis project Ga0210057, IMG submission 183968) | Groundwater microbial communities from aquifer - Crystal Geyser CG10_big_fil_rev_8/21/14_0.10 (SPAdes) (version 2) | ecosystem: Environmental > Aquatic > Deep subsurface > Groundwater ...
ATCCTTTTACTTTCTCGTATTGTTGTTGAAGAATTAATTGATCAAATGTAATTTAAATCACCTCATGCAAAAAGAAAGCGTTTATCTCTATAAAACTTGTGAATTAGGGGGGTTAATCAAAACTCTCTATTAGAGAGATTTGAACATTAATGTCAAAATGGAAGGTTAATCAAAGCCCTCTATCTTAAGTTTCTTGAACTCTTTTTCCACTAATTTTCCTTCCTTCTCTAATGAATGGATATCTTTGATAAGAATCCTCTTTATTCTTTTCTTGAATAAAAGCGCCAACAATAGTAAACCTACAACCAGCGTAATCAACAATAAGAACACGCTTACTTTACCTCTTGACAGCTCAGAACCAAAATAAGTTAAAATTAGCATCTGGATAAAGAATCCTAAAGTGGAAAAAATAGAAAACTTTCTAAATTTCATGCCGGTAAGCGCTGCGGTAAAACTGACCATATCGTTAGGAAAAATTGGAAGTATCCTGGTCAAAAATAAAGCCCAGAACTTTTTATCTTTAAAAAAAACGTGAAAATGGACCATGTCTTTCTTCTCGAAGAGTTTCAGGGCTATTTTCTCACCATATTTTCTGGAGATTAAAAAAACCAGGCTTGAACCTAAAAAGGCTCCGATTAAACTATATATTAATCCCAAAAAAGGACCAAAGGCAAACCCGGCAACAACCGTGGTAAGCTGTGAAGGTATCACTGATATTGTAGTCTGGAAAGTCTGCAGTAGAATTATTGCCAGCGGCCCGAGAATACCAAGAGACAGGATAGCGCTTTTCATTATCTCCGGATTAGATAAATAATGTTTGAGAATCTCTGATTCAGACAGTCCGTATAAGACAAGTATGATGGTAATTATAATAAGAAGATATCTTATCCTTAGGATTCTCCTGTGCATAGTTAGCTTAAAGTCTTGTTATTTATAAATTTTTTTTGTTGGGCGCTGTCCAAAATGGATGCTTTTTGTATTTTGTTGAACAGTTTTACAAAAAAAGTTTATTCAATTACAGTTATGCCGTGATGAGTATAATGCTCCCCTGGAATATCGTCAATATTTCCAAATCTTCTTTCCAATCTTGTTACTATTTCGGCAACATTTCCACGGCCTTCAAAAGTTAAACCCCCATATCTAAAGCTTTCTAAAGGAGGTTGATATCTACCCATGGTTTTATGAGCCATAATCGCACTAAGTTGTCCATCCGTTAAACCCATCCTCCTCTTAACTTCTTCAGGAGTTAAATTTGCAAGAGCATCAATAACTTCTTGCCCATTTACTTTTTTCCTTTTAATCACTGCCGTCCCTTCTTTCTTTCTTCTCATCGTGTCATGAGCAATATAAGCTGGTAACTTTGCTTTTATCTCATTAGGAACAACATAGTTACTTTTCAGATATCCAGTGTTAACTTCAACACCACTATCACGAAGTTCTCTAATTACTGCATAAGCTATTTCTTTGTTCTCAATAGTTGGACGTAGTTCTAATTTTAATCCATCAAGTTCATCAACAGTAAACCTTTTATAACATTCAGCAATCTCCTCAGGAGTACAATCAGCTCCCAGGAGTTCTAATGCTTCCAGCCTTGTAATAATCTCCAATCCCCCACCAACCTTCTTTTGTTTTGTTCCGTAAGAAGAACCAAGCAATTCACGAGAGGGAAGAAACTCCGCTATCGGAGGAAATTTGGTTCTTGCCTGTGGACGAAATACATTAGCGACAAACTGTACTATTTCTACCGGTTCAACTGGCAAATATACCCCTACACGACCATCATACACTGCTACTTCTGGTCTTTTTTCCCATGCCGTCACATCATACCTCATTACATGAAATAAATCAAATAACATCGGAGCCCCGTTGTCGCTGATATACTTACCCCTATACAATCTGACGGCCTTGTGGAAACCAAGTAGAGGTTGAAGGAGGTAACATGCGACAGCATCTGCGCTTTCACCTACAGAAGGCATAACATTTGCAATCTGGGATTGTCTGACTATAGCCTGGATCTCAGCCATCAACAGGTCACTCAACATTATGTTCTCTGCACTCCAAAGAATTTCTGTCCGTTCCCGTTGGGTAGTTGCTGCATCATATCTTTTCAAAAAAGTCTTAAAAGTCTTAACTGATTCTCCAGAAGAAGAAGAAGAAGAAGAAGAATTGATCAGTTCTCTTTTTATAGGCAGCAACTCTACGGGATCTTTCCCAGCTCCAAGTATATTAATTATTGAAGTAGTAATACCGTCACTTCTGGCGTCCCCTATTTTTGCTTCTTGAGCAAAATCAACTATTTTTTCTATCTCTTCAGATAATCTTCTTATCTCACCTTCATCTCTCTTAGCATCAGCTTCCAGAAGAAGCCTGTTCAGGTGAGAGATAGAAAGGTTGTTCACCGCCGCTCCATACCTATGGTCTACCTCTCTCTTACCTAAAAAATTTGTTCCAAGAACCGACACTGGTTTAAGAACAGGCCTTCCTACTAATAACTTAAGAGTATAACATTTATTATCATCCATATACCCTTGGTAATCCAGGTTTACAACATCAAACCTCGTTGGAAAGCCTTCATGCTCCTGTTCAAAGAACTCATAGTCCAAGCCTCTGAAAATCCTGATACCTAGATTCAAGGCTTCTAATTCATCAGCGGCTTCTTCATCAGCTTCAATTCCAACAATATTTTCTCTTTCAATACCTAACCTATCATATACATTAAGTACTTCCAGCCCTTCATGACCAGGAAAACATGCCACTTTCAAATATTTTCTCGTTGCAGGATCTCCAAGTTTTCTTCTAAGAGTATGCGCTATAAATTCTTCCAGCTTTCCATGATACTTACGTTTCATGTCGAAATTGTATGTTTCTTTCTTCATTCTTTTCAATATATTTGATGAACAACATAATCTAGAACCAACCTTAATAACAAAATAGGGGATTTTTTATAAATATTACAGTTAAAACTTGTCCTAACCCAAGATTTTATATATTTCCTTTGCAAAACTGTAATAGATGCTTAGTTACATTTACATAAATACCAAGGAGAGATTAGAAGAAGCTGCCGAGACCTGGAAAAAGAGCCCAATCCTTGCCATAGATCTGGAATGTGAGAATAACCTGCATCATTACGGCGCATACATATCTCTGATCCAAATTTCTGACAAGGATCATAACTGGGTCGTGGACGTGTTAGAGATCAAAGATATCAAGCCCCTTGTCAATGTTCTGGAAGACAAAAATATCGAAAAGATCTTCCATGACGTAAGTTTTGATTTCAGGATCTTATACGACCAGTTCAAATGCCACCCCAAACCTGTCTTTGATACTCAGATAGCCGCCCTGCTTCTAGGAAAAGAGAATATAGGTCTAGGTTCATTGTTGGAAGAATATATCGGAATCAAAAAGGAAAGTAAATTCCAGATGGCTGACTGGACCAAAAGACCATTAAATGAAAATATGCTTGCTTATGCAGTAAAAGATACCTTATACCTCATAAAACTTAGAGGCATGCTTGTGAAAGAACTTAAAGAAAAAGGAAGACTGTCTTGGGCAGAGGAAGAATTTAAATTTTTTGATACTTATAAATTTGATTACAATGAACAAAATTTCCTTGACATCAAAAAAGTGAAAGAACTTTCCCCCAGCCAGCTGGGGATCTTAAAAGAAATATTTTCATTGAGGAAAACAATTGCCAAGATGGTTGACAGGCCGGTGCATTTTATCATCAACAACAAACGTCTGAGAGAATTTGCCATTTCTCCCCCTGAATGGAAAAAGATTAGGGGAGTCCACCCTATCGTAAGACAAAGCGCGGATTTATTCAGGAAAGCTGTCGAGGAAGGAAGGAAAGATCATGTCAACATAGATAAGATGGAGAGAAAATATTTCACCAGTGAACAAAAAGATTTTCTGGAGAATGTCCATAACATGCAAAAAAAAGCTGCTGATAAACTTGGTATCAAGGGCCATCTGATCATAAACAAGGAACAGTCAATAAGAATCGCTAACAATGATTTTGATTGCTTACGCAAATGGCAGAAACAGATCTTAGAAAAGGAAGGATTAAAGTTCCCTTAAGAAAATATTTTCTTTCTATCTTTGGGAGTTAGCAGCCTATACTTTCCTTCTTTCAGGTCACCTAAGGCAAGCTGCCCGATCTTGATCCTTTCCAAAGAAATAACCATGTAACCTAGTTCTTTTAACATCCTTCGAACTATCCTGTTTTTGCCTTCATGGATGGTAATCTCTACCAATCTGGATTTATATTTCTTGACTTTTGCAGGACTGGTTTTTCCATCATCAAGTTTCACGCCATTTTCTATAGTTTTGATATCTTTATCTAATATTTCCTTGTTTACGCCTACCAGATAAGTCTTTTTAATCTCGTGTCTGGGATGCATGATATTGTTTGAAAAATCACCATCATTAGTAAGTAATAATAATCCCGAGGTGTTATAATCAAGTCTTCCTACAGGGAAAACTCTCTCTTTTATTTTGATATAATCAATCACTGTCTTATACTTTTTATCTCTTAAAGCAGTTACACAGCCAAGCGGCTTGTTGAAAATCAGGTATACTTTCCTCGTTTTATCTACTATTTTACCATCAACTGATATTTTATCTTCTTCACCAGCCTTATCACCAATAGTAATGGTTTCACCATTTACTTTAACCCTGCCCTCCTGGATAAGTTCTTCAGCTCTCCTTCTGGAGCAATAACCATAATTACTCAATAACTTCTGGACTCTATGCATCCGTGGGATATTAATAGTAGAAAATATAAATGTATGGATGAAATATCCAAAATTTAAAAGGAAACCTTTATAAATAAAACTCTCAAACAAAGTCAAGTTAAGTAATGCTTAAAAAGTATTACAGTTTGGAGGAATAAAATGGAAGGAACAGTAAAATGGTTTAACACCAACAAAGGTTACGGCTTTATCGCTGGAGATGATGGAGAAGAATACTTCGTCCACTTTACAGCAATGCCAAGAGGAATGAGATTAAACGAGAACGATCGTGTATCTTTTGAAGCTGCTGAAACAGAAAGAGGAAAGCAAGCAAAGGATGTTCAGTTGCTTAGCGGAAGTTCAGCTCCTAGAGAGACTCAAGAAAGCTCTGAAGAGCAAGCTGAGGAAGATCAGGAAGAGCCTGAAGAAGAAAGTTCGGAAGAATCATCTGAAGAAGAGAGCTCAGAAGAAGAAAAAGAAGAGTAATTAACTTATCTTTTTTAATTTTTTTTTATTTTTGATTCATTTTAAATTTATAGACAGGTTAATTTATACCATCCTTTTTGATTGGAGGAAAAGATTTCTGAGTATAAACGAACCAGTCTTTCTTGGTTATAGGATGGAAATGGTCAGCTTCTTCAATAAGTATTTTGGCAGTAGTTTCTTTTACAGCAGCTATCTCGACCCTCACACCTTCACTTTTAAGATGCAGTACCAATTCTACATAATCAGAATCTCCCGACATGATGATGATCGTATCCACTTTTGATGCCAGCTGTGTAGCTTTGATTGAAAGAGGGATGTCTGCAGACTTATGGCATGGTACAACAGATCCATAATAGTGTTCATGAAGCCTCTCTGCAAATTTTGAAGAGATGTTTTTTCCTTCCCGAAAATAAATAAGCCTGTTAAGTCCTCTGTTGGCAAGTAATTTTGGTATCAAGGTATCAAAATTTATCATCGTATTTGTATTTTTAGACAATTCATGAATACTTCTTTCGATGTTGTTGCCGTCGCATAAAATTGCTACTGATTGATTGATTAGAATCTTTGCCATGTTAAATCACCTTTTGTATATATGTATGATTGAAATAGGGCACAAGTTTATTAAATTTATCTCTTCCCAACCTAAATATGAAACTAATGTCGCTAACTAAACCTACAGTAACTTTATGTGCTTTGTTGGCAGCGGGATGCATCCAAACTATTCCTGCGGAAGAGCCAAAAGTTCCTGTAGTGCATCTTCCTCCCACTCCTAAAGTGTATGTAGTCCGCACTGAAAAAGTCCATGTATACCACGTCGTTCTCCCAAACATGAAAATAGTTAAAGGAAATTACGTTGAAACTAAAAATGATAACGTTTATTTCTGTTCAGATGACCCAGATGTTGAAGAGAAAAGCTATCTAGAAGGAGAAATTGACAGTTTTTTAATAACGCGTGATTTTGATCTAAGTCACATTAAGATTATAACAAAATATGATCCTGGTTACTCACTTTACCTAAAAAGGTATAAATGGGGAGCCTTTTCTTATGAAGGCGAAATAGTGACTCTAGATTATGGAGATAAGATAGCTGTACCAACAGTTTTTCCTTTAAACATGTCCTGCCCTGAAGAAGGAAAAATGTACATGATTTTAAACCAAAATAATGTTCTAGAAGCAAAGCAAATTAAAGTTATTGAAAAGAAAAAGTGAAAGTTTAAAAATTACTTCTGAAAGAACAACATAATGGTCCAAAAGATAACTGTTGCAGAAGCATTCAGGTTAGATGATACTCTGTTCCTTGATGGAAGAACACCTAAAGAATACTCAGAAGACCATATTATTGGAGCAGTTAATGTTCCTCTACTGGATGATCAGGAAAGGCATGAGATTGGAATCATCTACAAGCAGTCTTCGAGAGAGAAAGCTATTGAAAGAGGCATGGAATTATTTCCCAGAAAAATACCTTCAATATATAACGCAGTCAAGGATCACAAGAACAAAACTATCATTATCTATTGTGCTCGTGGAGGAATGCGTTCAGGAATAATTGCCTCCCTGCTTGCCTCTATAGGTTTCAAGGTCTTACAGCTGGAAAGCGGCTATAAACAGTTCAGGCATTATATCCTTGATGAACTTAACAATTTAAAATTAAAACCTAAGATGGTCTGCTTATACGGGTTAACGTGCTCAAGAAAAACTAAATTGATCCAAAAGTTTGAAAATTCTCTTGATCTGGAAGAACTGGCCCAGCACAGGGGAAGCTTATACGGCGGAGTAGGATTAGATCCTAGCGGGCAAAAAAAATTTGAAAATTTATTATTAAAGAGACTTAAAGAATTAAATGGGCAAGAATTTATCATCACTGAAGGAGAAAGCAGGAAAATAGGTGACGTTGAAATTCCTTCTTTCCTATTCAAAGCGATGAAAAAAGGAGTAAACATTCTGGTTACAGCAAAAATGGAAAACAGGATTGAAGAAGTAGTGAAAGAATATTTTTCTTCAGAAGATAAAGTAAAGGAAGTGGCAAGGATAACTCCAAGACTTAAAGATGTTATCAGCAATAAAAGGAAAGAAGAAGTCGTGAACTTAATTGAAGATGGGAAATATAGGGAAGCTGTGAAAATTCTGCTGGAAGAGTATTACGATATCTTGTATTCCCACACGCTAAAAAATGTTAAGTTTGATTTTGAAGTAAGTAGTGATGATTTGGATAAGGCAGAAAAGGAGATTGGAAAATTTCTTAAAAAGGAAAAATAAAAAAAATTAAGAATTATCTTCTTTTCTTCTTAGCAGCTTTTTTCTTAGCTGGCTTTTTCTTTGTCGCTTTCTTCTTGGAAGATTTTTTCTTAGTAGCTTTCTTTGCCGGCTTCTTCTTAGCAGCCTTGCGTTTAGCTGGCTTTTTCTTTGCCGCTTTCTTCTTGGAAGATTTTTTCTTTCCTGCTTTTCTTCCACGAGCCATGCTGGCTCTTGCTACGTTACCATCTTTATCAACAAAGTAAAGGTAACCAGACTCTTTTTTTACTCCTGTTTTTGCTACTAATTCCTTCCTTGCCTTACCTTTCTTACGTCCTGCCCTGCTCATCGCCGCTCGAGCTACGTTCCCGTTCTTATCTACGAAATAAAGGTAACCGGCTTGTTTTTTAACACCTGTTTTTGCTACAACTGTTGCCATAAATTTACCCACCTCTTTTATTCTTTTTTATTTAACGTGAAAAACATTTTGTTTTCCTTAAGTCAAGTAAAATTTTTGAGTATTTAAACCTTTCTTTTTTTTCTCGACGGGTAGTCGACGAGAGAATTTAACGGCCAGCCAATAATGCTCTTGAGACTGCTTCTTTTTGATCAGTAACAAAATTCATCAGGTTAAATCTTTCCTCTGCATTTTGATACTGATTTCTAAGCATCAGAGCTGCTGCAACCCTAAAACCGGCCGCAAAAGCAATAAAGCTTCCTCCTGCAACGTAAGCTGAGTAAGGAAGGTCATTAAATGCATAAAGGGTCCCTGCTATTGGAGCAAGAGCAGACGTGATAAACATTGCTTTCTGCCCGCTTGTAATTGGAACATTTTCATTTGCCTGCCTGAATGCTTCCATCTGGACATCATTGAATATTTCAGTATAAGAATAGCCTTCCTCTCCTGTACGCAGATTAGCTTCGATTAGAAGATGAGTGTGGCTGCCGTCTTTCTTGGAATATACGCCTCGATCGACGATCCCATATTCATATCCTAAAGAAAATAAGATTTTACGTAATTCAGCTTCTTTGTGTTTAGGAACTTCATTTCCTCCTTCAAAAATACCATCCACTATTTCGTCGATACCCATTCTAAACCTTGTTCATGGCGCTTGCCTTACTTAAAATATTTTCTGCCTCAAAAGCATCATTCAAGTTTATCACACCCTTAACAAATTTCTCCTGATCGTCAAAGCCTACCCTTGGACAGGTCGTGTTGATCCATACATCAATGAAATTAAAATTTTCCAATTGATCAAAGGAAACGACGTTGTCGATGAAGTAGTAGAATTTTTTGTGCGGGTATTTTGTTTCTAATTCCAATGCAGGCCTGAACTGCTCTTGTCCAGGTTTTATGGTGGCGATTACACCGATCACATCAGCAGAAAGAAATTTTATCAAAGACCCCTTATATTTTTTCAATATTGTTCTGATATTATCAATCCCCATCAAAGACATCTTTTTCTGGATCGGATCACTGCAGACAATCTCTTTGATTTTTTCAGAATCTTTCTGGACATATACCAGCGCTAAGGGATGAAATTTTCCATCCCCCACATAAAGATAACAGTCAATCTGCTTATCTTCTTTCTCATTCAAGTTCAAAGAATTATGATAGTTGTCACATCCTAACAACTGCCCTTCAACGTGTGTCCTATCTGCTCTGGAAGTTATGATAGCGATGTGATTCTCTTCTAATTGCTCTTTTACTATCTCTAAATTATTAACAAACTGCACGGAAGCATATAAGCCAATGGTCTTATAATTCTTCTCCTGAAGGTAGTTGATAGTTTCTTCATCTAGTTCGATAGTTCCAGAGTACGGCGCGTCTAAGAATAGAGTTTTCATTATAACCTTTACAAAAGCTTATCAGCCAAAGAAGCGCGGCATTCACTCCGTTCAGCCCCACATTGCTGTATATTGTATTCTTTTCCTCCATTATTTTTTGTTTTCATTTTACCACCCATCTAATTTTTTATGAAATCTGTTATGCCCCCAGCTTATCAACAGATCAACGCCCATCCTGTTCAATCCTAAGGGGATATCACACGCTCCAAAATTACTTCCCAGCCAGATAAGAATTTTAGCAGAAGTTTCTTTCTCAAGCTCATCCGCGATATCTTTAGCATAAGGCTTCATACCATCAGGTAATTGGATGCAGACAGTTTTTGCATCCGTCTGCATAATTTCTGCAATAGCTTTCTCAACTTCCGGTTTGTATAACTTCATTTTGACACTCTTTGTAAATTCACCGCCATGGTCTTAAGACGAATGAGGAACTGCCATCGTTAATGAGGATTAATTGTTGGTTTTCTTCAATTTAACCCGCCAACTAATTCAAATTTCACTTCAAAAAAACCACCGAATGAGTGACCAAGGTGAATTTACTCCAACATGGCGCTGTCAAGTTAATTGGCATGGCGGCGTTCCGTGATTGATGTGTTTTAGATATCGCCACCGATTCTAGACGCCATAGATGTTTATTTTTGAGTACTCCAGTCAAATGCAAGCTAACAAACTGTTAGTTTGCTAGCAAGTCTCTGCAGCCATGCCAATTTATCCAACTATACACCAAACAGTAACATTTTTATAAGCTTACTTTATATATATTTCTGAAAATATATGTCAGACAAATTTATCAAGGATTTCAGGAAGTACAGAAGCAGAAAATTATCCGGAGTAGGCAGGAACCTAAGATATCTTGGGATAACTGCAAATCTGCTTACTTTTCTAAGTCTGATTTCAGGACTGCTTGCCATATACTACCTTTTTAGCAACTATTCCTTGTTTGTAATCTTCACATTGCTGCACCTTCTTTTTGATTCTTTTGACGGAGTTGTAGCAAGAATCTCTAAGACGACAAAATTCGGCAAGTATTTCGACATTGGAAGCGACAGCCTTATTACTCTTCTGGCAATAATCAAGACAGGGTGGTTCCTGCAGGATTATTACTATTATTTTGTCGGCGGATTATTTTTTATAGCTCTGGCGATCCATTTCAGGTCTAAGTTAATAGCTCCGATCATCTTCCTAAGAACACCAACATTTTTGATATTGATGGTTGCCAGCAGCAGACAATTTCTTTACACCAGAACTCTTTTTATTGTTGGGTTAACTGCGGCAGGGATAGTTTCCTTGTATTCACTAGCCAAGCAAGTTGAATGGCTGGTGAAGAGATGAGTTAATATTAAATAAAGATACATTTTTGTTCTGAAAATGGAAGATTACACTTTAAGAGACGTCTATAACATTGCAGACAAAGATATGATTGGTTTGATGTCAGCTATTTTTCCTATTGAACAGATCCCAAGATGGTTCTATCGTCCTAATGCTGCTTTAGGCAACGAAACTCCTGCAGATCTCTGTTTTGAAGGAAGAGATGAAAAATTAAGAGATCTTCTTATCAAACATGGTGTTGAGAAGTTGGCATGGAAGTACCAGGCAGAGATTTATAGCAATTAGTTAACTTTAAATAGATTTTTTCATTTCTAACAACCATGCCTGAAAAATATTCCATGAAAGACGTTTACCAAGTAATCGGTGATGGAGATATAAGAAAAGTCATTGATCATTGGAAAGATAGTTATTTCGAAAACGAAGAGGATAAATTTCTGAAGTGGTGGAATGAGTACAGGATTAAAATATTCGATGATAAAACTCCCAGAGAATTGTGTCAGGAAGAAGAAGGTAAAAAACTTTTAGAAAACAAGATTATGTGTGCGTTTTTGGGTAGTGGCGGCGGTTAGAATCAACAATTAAAACTTTTCTTTTCGTATTCCCAATAGATAACCGATATAGTTAGCGGCTAAATGCAATAAAGGACTAGCCAAGACAATAACCAAGGCAGCTTCCGCAGGCGGAACGTAAACAAAGAAACTTAGCAATAAAGCTCCAAAGACGAAATCTTCCTGATCCCAGAACGGCCATGGTTTCCCTGGTTCTATCCCCGATTTTCTTTTATAATAACTCTTGAGCAGATCTCCAAGAATCGCGCCCAGCCCTAGAAGGAAACCAAGGAGCAGAGAGAAATCAGAATAATCAATCAAGGCAAGTTGTGTAAATCCCGAACCATAAGCCATCTTCTGGAGATAAAATACTAAAGTGCCCATTATCACAGCAGCCAAGATTCCTCTCCAAGTCTTGTTTTTTCCAAAAAATTTTACGTTGACAGGCTTATCAAGAACAGGAATTTTCCCAAATAATACCGGCGACATGTTCGCTATGTAAGCAGGCAGGAAAAGATAGAGGCTTTCTAATATTACCATTATCATAAGTAAAAATAAATTGTTATTTAAATTTGCTTGTTTTGAACCAGCCCATTACAAAACATATACTAAAAGCCTAAAAATTATTTAAATGAGTTGGATGTCCTATTTCTACAAAAAAGTGTTGACTACTCCATAAGGAAGATAAATCTTTATGTAGTTTAGTGTTTTCCAAATCAGTTAGGGGGTTAGTTGGTGTAAATTTCATTTTGAGAAGACAAAGTGCTCCAGTATAAAGGTGGTGAGTTGTATCAATTGTGAGTGTTATTCCAACTTCACTTTGATTGCGGAAGGGGTTGTCCCTTACGGGAGGGAACCGCGTTCCAATTTCATCATAAGGAAAGCGAACCCAATACAACTCACCAACGACAAACAAAAAATATAGAGGTGCGTATAAGATGGATGGTCAGGAAAGTGTGGTTACAGGAAAAAGCGGATTGAAAATTCCAAGATATTTTACCAGAGAAGGATTGAGTCCTTTTGATATGTGTGAATATGAAAACAGGTCATCTGTGATAAAAAATCCGGATGGATCCTTAGTATTCCGCATGGATGATGTGGAAGTACCCAAATCATGGAGCCAGGTAGCTACAGACATCCTTTCTCAAAAATATTTCAGGAAGGCTGGCGTACCTTTAAGAAATGAGAACGGCGAACTTCTTCTTGATGAGAACGGTAAAGTGATTACAGGAAGCGAGACCAGCATTAAACAGGTAGCGCATAGGATTGCCGGATGCTGGAGACATTGGGGCGAAAGATATGGATATTTTGCTTCACCCTATGATGCCAATGTTTTCTATGAAGAGATGGTCTTCATGCTTATCAACCAATTTGCCGCTCCTAATAGTCCGCAATGGTTCACTACTGGATTGAATTGGGCTTATGGACTTACAGGTCCTGCGCAGGGCCACAGTTACGTGGATCCTTTGACAAAAAAATTAGAATTTTCCAAAGATGCGTATACCAGATCACAGCCTCACGCATGTTTCATCCAAAACGTTGAAGATGATTTAGTAAGTGACGGAGGCATCTTTAGCTTGCTGACAAGGGAAGCAAGAATTTTTAAGTATGGCAGCGGTACAGGAAGCAATTTTTCCCAATTAAGAGGCAAAGGTGAACGTCTGGGAGGAGGAGGAAGCAGTTCCGGACTGATGAGTTTCTTAAAAATATTCGATACTGCTGCCGGAAGCATCAAGTCGGGAGGAACTACCAGAAGAGCTGCCAAGATGGTCTGTCTTGATCTCGACCATCCCGAGATTGAAAATTTCATCTGGTGGAAAGTTCGTGAAGAGGAAAAAGTTGCCGGATTAGTGACGGGAAGCAAAATTCTCAAGCAGAGATTATCAAAGCTTATTGAATCTGCAAAAAATAAGGAAGAGCCTTTACAGGATAAGGAAGTTCAAAGAGCTATGAAAGAAGCGGCTAAAGGCAATATCCCCATAAATTATTTAGTAAGAGCGTTAGACTTAGCGAAGCAAGGATACGAATTACCATTGCAGGAATTTGATACTCATTACGAATCTGAAGCTTATTTAACCGTTTCAGGACAGAACAGTAACAATTCCGTAAGGATTCCAAACACATTCTTTGAAGCTTTGAATGATGGAAGAGATTGGAAACTTACTGCCAGAACCACCGGCGAAGTTATGAAGACTGTAGCTGCAGAAAAATTATGGGATGACATAGGTTATTGCGCCTGGGCAAGCGCTGATCCAGGATTACAGTATGATACCACCATCAACGAATGGCATACTTGTCCACAGGGAGGAAGAATCAATGGAAGTAATCCATGCAGTGAATACATGTTCCTTGATGACACAGCTTGTAATTTAGCTTCCATCAATCTAGTTAAGTTGTATGACGAAGAAACGCATAAGTTTGACGTTGCAGGTTACAGGCACGTGATAAGGTTATGGACGATCGCTTTAGAAATTTCAGTGTTGATGGCGCATTTCCCGTCCGAAGAGATAGCTTACAAAAGTTTCCAGTACAGAACCCTAGGTTTAGGATATGCAAACGTGGGGACATTGTTGATGCTGCAAAGCATCCCTTACGACAGTGAGGAAGGAAGAGCTATCGCTGGTTCTTTAGCAGCAATAATGACTGGAGACAGTTATGCAGCTTCAGCAGAGATGGCTTCAGTCCTTGGACCATTCGAGAACTACGAAGAAAATAAAGAAGATATGTTAAGGGTCATCAGCAATCACCGCAGCGCAGCTTATGATTCAGACAATTATGATAGTTTGACAGTAAAACCAAAAGCTGTAAATCAGGATCTATGCCCTTCAGAATTACTGGAAGCTGCTCATGACGCCTGGGATCAGGCTTTAAATAAAGGGGAAGAGTATGGTTACAGGAATGCGCAGGTAACCGTGATCGCTCCTACTGGTACGATTGGATTGGTCATGGATTGCGACACTACCGGAGTTGAACCAGATTATGCTTTGGTTAAATATAAAAAACTGGCAGGCGGCGGATTTTTCAAAATAGTTAATCAGTCAGTTCCTAAAGGGTTGAAGAAGTTAGGATATAGTGAATCTGAAGTTAAAGAGATTATTTCTTACTGTATCGGTCATGGCACTCTGGAAGGAAGTCCAGGAGTTAGCAAAGAATCGTTGGTTAAGAAAGGAGTCCCAGTTGATATGATTGAGAATGATCTAAGAAATGCCATGGACATCAGGGGATGTTTCAACAAATGGAGTTTGGGAGAAGATTATGACAGATTAATGCAGGGCAAGGAAGGAGATTTTTTATCTGTTTTAGGGTATTCATCAGAAGATGTAGAGAAAGCTAACCAATATGTCTGCGGAACGATGACTTTGGAAGGCGCTCCTTATCTGAAAGATGAACATTACGCTGTATTTGACTGCGCCAACAAATGTGGGAAGAAAGGAGAAAGGTTCATCCATCCTTACGGGCATCTGAAAATGCTGGCAGCCGTGCAGCCGTTCATCTCTGGAGCGATATCTAAGACGATCAATATGCCTCAGGATTGGTCTGTAGAGATGATTAAGAAAGCATATTATGACGCCTGGACGATGATGATCAAAGCTGTAGCTCTTTATAGAGATGGATGTAAATTGTCACAGCCATTAAACACCACACTTGAAGATAGTCCTGAGCTGCGGGAAACTTTAGAAAATTTCGAAGATAATGATTATGCCAGAGAGATAATTAGGAAGAAAGTTAAAGTTGGCCCTAAAATGTTAACATTATCTGCCGAGATGAATTCTGGGAAAGTTGGTTTGGTCAGTTATATGATGGAAGGATTGTCTCCAGTGCAGAAAGTGATGATGGATGCCCTTGTTAACGGTGTTAATTTAAGTTTAAGGAATGGCTTGAGTCCCGTAGTTGTTGCACGTGAGAGTTTAAATGTTGCCGGCAATCCTCTTGTTACTGAACTGAGTACTTTTTTGCAGGAGTTTGACGATGTTTCCGGAGGAGTTGTTTCTTCAGTTGCAAAAGATAAGATTGTACTTTCCGACAAAGGCGAGAAAGAAAAATGTTCAGAATGCGGCGCTTCCCAGCTTAGACAGAACGGAGTCTGTATGCTCTGCGAGGTATGCGGAGCTACAAGTGGATGTAGTTAGGTTTGTTTTTTATTTATTTACTTATTTTCTTCAACTCATCAACAATCCAGACCATCGCTTCTGTATCCAGCTTACAATATTTAAGCAAATCTTCTCTTAGTTTCTCTTTGTTCTCAGCATCATTGTAAACCATTTCGTAATATGAAACTGACGCCAATCCACCAGCATTAATATCTAATTTTTTATAAGGATTATCACCAATAACTGCAGGTAAAACATCTTTAATTGAACAACTGCCCTTCTGTTTTGAGTTATAATAATCAAAATTTCTGAATGGAACAATTAAATCAACTATCCGTGAAATTACAGATTCAGCCCATTCTTTCTCTGAAGGGAACGCTTCCGCCAACTCTTTTAATCTTCCTATTTCAAAAGACTTGCTAAAAACAATAATGCTTCCAGATGAACCTAACACTTTCTTTAATTCTAATAAGAACTTTCCACGCGGATCATCCTTGCTGGAAGCCAGATATTCAAAATGCTTCACTTCTTTTCCGTCATCAATATGTAATGACCATTGGAAAGGTATTTGTTGGTATGGTTTCATCCCATCAAACATAGGCACAGCAATACTCATCAATGTTTCAAAATCAAGAAAATAAAGAGGATATTCCAAATTATCTAGAAATTTCTTAATACCTTGCTTGTTTATATGTTCTTTACCAGTATTAGCGCACTTCCTTTGTATTTCCTGTTTATCACTTAACTTAAAATCGCCCGGAATATCTTTGATAGAAAATATTTCTGCTTCCAGCAATTCTAAAGATTTTTTGCCGCCGTAATATAACTCAAAAACGTGTCCTTCCGGCAGAAAACTCCAGCAATCTTCCGAAACACATTCTAATCCATTGTTACAACCGTTTCCAATGGAAACATCAGGAGCTTCTTCTGAATTAACTATTTCCATCATGTCGTCAATCCTTTCTTGAATACCAGAGATGGCTTCATTAACTTCTGCGGTGATTTCTTCTTGAATCAGCAAGTCTTTAGGTTTTATCTTACCTTTCTTGACAAACTCATTATTTACATGGAGAAGAAAACACTTTCTGATCTTTAAACCAGCTTTCTCATAAACGTATTTCTGGAAAGAAACGTCATGGATATGTTCATCTTTAACTTTTGTTGAACCTTTAACTTCAATGATGTCCCATCCATCTCCTGCAGGAACAAGAACGTCTGCTCTGGCATACAATTCGCCGGATACAATCCCTGCTTCAAAAATAGTTTTCTTCGCTTTGATAAGTTCTGCTGTCTTTTGGATGTTTCCCTTGAAGTCTTCTTCGGGAAGATCAACACCGCCGGGAAAGAGTTGTTTGGCTAATTGTCCTATTTGATTACCTTGCTTGATGATGAACTCCGTTGCTAAATCAAATTCCGGAATTTTATCTAAATCATGGAACATCATCCAGAGATATTTAGGACATTGAAGCCCAATAAGGTATTTAGATTTGGTTAGGAGTGTCATGTTAAACCATTTAATAACCTGTTTTATATATTTTGCTGGTTATTTATAAAGAAAGTGAGAAATTAATTCCACTCCCTCCCTCTTCCTCCACACCACCATCCAACTTAACCCATCTTCAAACTTCTCACATAATTTATTTTGACTTCCACTCACCAAATCAAAAAAAAACGCAAATTTATATATCATTCATAATTATTGAATGATTATTCACTGATGCAAAAATATAGAATGATTTGAATATAAATCAGATCCCAAAATGGAAAATGACAAATGCAATAAAACTATTCAATGATAAGAAAATCCGTGTAGAGTGGGATTCGGATAAAGAAAAATGGTATTTCTCCATTATAGATGTTGTAGCAGTATTGACTGATAATGACTACCAGACTGCAAGAAAATACTGGAATAAGCTCGCTCAGCGTTTAAGAGATGAAGGAAATGAGTCGGTGACAGATTGTCACCAACTGAAAATGCAGTCTTCAGATGGTAAGTATTACAAAACTTATGTTGCCGATACAGAGCAGTTATTACGTTTAATCCAGTCAATCCCCTCAAAAAAGGCAGAACCGTTCAAAATGTGGCTCGCCAGAGTTGGAAGGGAACGAATCGATGAAACTGAAGATCCAGAGCTAACGATTGACAGAGCAATGAGGACTTATCTTCAAAAAGGATATTCTGAAGACTGGATAAATCAAAGACTCAAAACAATTGAAGTCAGAAAACAATTAACTGATGAATGGAACAGGATTGGCATTTCAAAACATGAAGATTTTGCTATTCTAACCAACGAGATTACTAAAGCATGGGCCGGCAAGACAGTCAAAGAGTATAAGCAATTAAAAGGATTGAAAAAGGAAAACTTAAGGGATAATATGACTAATATCGAACTTATCCTCAACATGCTTGCAGAAGCGACGACAAAAGAAATTTCTGAGAAAGAAAATCCCAAAACCTTCAGCAAAAGCAAAGAAATTGCTAGAGAGGGCGGAAAAACTGCAAAAGTTGCAAAGGACAGAATTGAAAAACGGTTAGGAGAAAAAGTTGTTACTACAAAAAATGCCGAAGAGATACATTTTACTGAGAAAAAGAAGAAAAAAGGAGTTGAGTGAGTTGCAGATCTATTTTTATGAAAGAAAAGAAAATTTTATTGTATTCAACAATATTAATTGCATACTGGCCAATAATCCTCTTTCACAAAACAACCCTACCAAACCCATTCTCTGCAGAACAGCACTAGCAGCATCCCAACAACTGCGGCTTCTACAACAAACAGGTACCAGAAATTCCAGGTAAGCACTCCAAGAGCTACAAGAACCATTAAAGTGATTATATAAAAAACTATATGTAGTTTCACCACCACCCTATAATTCCCCAGTTCCATAGAGTATTTTGATAATCAGAAATATATAAAGATAATTGGTCTGTAGTATTTATGAAGAAAGGGACGGTAAGGTTTATAAATTTAGATAATCAATTATTAACATGGAACTAAAAATAAAAAGTCTTGAAAGACTTGAAAAAAAGATGCGTTCTTTAGAACCAGTAGGATTAAAAATCCTTAATAAAAGACTTAATAAGAAATTTAAAACACTTAAGTTATAATTTATTTCAATTCTTTTTATTAATTGTTTATTAAAGACACTTAACTTATTCAAACCCAAAATATATTTAAACTAATAAACCTAATAACCTCGCATGCCTTCAGAACAAATCACTTCCATAAAAAACATCATAAAAAGAGACGGTCGTGTAGATGAATTCAACTTAAAGAAAATAGAAGATGCCATCTTCTCCGCAGCTGAATCCGTGGGCGGCAACGATAAAACCCTGGCCAAAGAATTAGCTGAAAAAGTACACGCCTCTCTCAATGAAAAATTCTACAACCGTACTCCTACCGTAGATGATGTGCAGGACCTAGTTGAAAAAACCTTGATAGAGGAAGGCCATGCGCAAACGGCTAAAGCTTTCATCTTATTCAGGCATAAGAAAGACCAGGAACGTGAACAGAGAGCTCTCATCACAGGAGGAGAAGATAATGAAAACCTCAACTTTTCCACTCAGGCTCTAAAAATTTTAGAGCGTAGATATCTTTTAAAAAATCCTGAAGGCATAGTGATTGAGACTCCCAAGGGGATGTTAAGAAGAGTAGCAAAAAATATTGCCCAGGCAGATAAATTATACGGTGAACCTGCAGAAGAAACAGAAGAAAAATTTTACAACCTCATGGCAGAATTAAAGTTCCTTCCTAATTCTCCTACATTGATGAATGCCGGCACTACAACCCAGCAGCTTGGCTCCTGTTTCGTCCTTCCGGTGGAAGACACCATGGAAGGTATTTTTGGCTCTTTAAAACATGCAGCATTGATACACCAGCGAGGCAGCGGCACTGGTTTCTCTTTCTCAAGATTGAGGAGGAAAGGCGATTTTGTTAAAGCTAACGTTGGGGTTGCCGCAGGTCCTGTTTCCTTCATGAAAGTTTACGATAAAGCGCTGGAAGCGATAAAACAGGGCGGTATCAGACCTGGAGCAAACATGGCAGTATTACGTGTAGACCATCCTGATATTATCAGATTCATCGAAGCTAAGGGCAGCAAGAACTCATTAAAAAATTTCAATCTTTCCGTGGCAATAACTGACAGATTCATGCGTTCCGTGGAAGCAGACAGGGAATATTTCATCACCGATCCCAAGACGGAAAGATATTTTGGAAAAATGAGAGCTAAGGACGTTTTTGCCATGATCACCCAGAATGCCTGGAAATCTGGCGACCCTGGATTGATATTCATTGACGAGATCAACAGGAAACATCCCGCCAATCATCTAGGGGAGATTGAAACGACCAACCAGTGCGGTGAAGCTCCACTCTTACCATATGAAGGCATCGTTCTTGGATCTATCAACTTAAACAAATTTATTCACGACCAAAAGATAGACTGGGATAATCTCCAAGAATCGGTAAGACTTGCAGTGCATTTCCTTGATAATGTCATTGACATGAATTCTTATCCCGCTAAAGTTATTGAGAAACAGACCAAAAAAACCAGAAAATTCGGTCTTGGGATGATGGGTCTTGCAGACGCTTTGGCAAAATTAAGGATCAAATACAATTCTGAAGAAGGTTTAGAGACAGCTGAAAAGATCATCAGTTTTATCAAGGACTGCGCGTATGAAAAATCTGCTGAGATGGCTGAGAAGAGAGGCGTCTGCCCTGCGTGGGAAGGTTCCGAGCATCAAAACGAGGGAATTAAATTAAGAAACATGACCTGCATCTCTCTCTCTCCGACTGGAACTATCAGCATTCTTGCCAATGCTTCTTCAGGATGTGAACCTTTCTTTGCCATCTCATACCATCAATCTGTTCTTGGAGACACAGAATTAGTTTACCTGAACAAGACTTTTGAAAAGATTGCTAAAGAGCGAGGATTTTATTCACCAGAACTTATCAGAAAAATTGCTTCCTCAGCAGGGCTGCAGCATCTCAAAGAGATACCTAAGGACGTGAGGGAGATATTTGTTACTGCTCAGGACATTGAACCAGAATGGCATATCAGGATGCAGTCAACACTGCAAAAACATGTGGATAATTCCATCTCAAAAACGATAAATTTTCCTCGCAACGCTGCGATCAAAGATGTTGAAGAAGCTTACATGCTGGCCTGGAAATCTAAGTGTAAAGGTATCACCATCTACAGGGATGGAAGTTATGAAGATCAGGTAGTTACCATCGGCGAAGGGATGTAAGCTGGTTAAGGCCTCGCGCCAGCTTCCTAGAAACTGGTGTGGCTGTAAAAAAGAAAATGAAAATATATACAAAAATAGGTGATGAAGGCAGGACTACCTTCTTTGGATGCGGGCTTGTCAAGAAAGACGATCCCAGGATTGAAGCGCTTGGCGCTTTGGATGAATTGAATTCGACCATCGGCGTAGCTTTATGCTACGTGGAAGATCAGGAATTAAAGTCCACATTAAAAAAGATCCAGAACGATCTTTTCCAGGTGGGAGCCGACTTGGTCGGCAGCGCTCTAAAGAAAGATGCCATTCCACGTATTAAAGAGGAACACATCAAAGATATGGAAAACGACATTGACAAGCTGCAGGAAAAATTAGGGATGCCCAAAAAATTTATCCTTCCCGGAGGAACTCCTTCCAGCTCTTTCCTGCATCTATGCAGATCAATAACCAGGAGAGCAGAAAGATCATTGGTGAAAGCGAAAGATACGATCAATATCAATCCGGAGATGTTGAAATATGTCAACAGGCTAAGTGATTTCTTATATGTTTTAGCCAGACAAGCCAACAGAGAATCTGAAGTTGACGAACAGCAGCCGATCTATAAATATTTTGATGAGAATAAAGAGGTGCAATGAAGATGGTTAAAGAAGTTAAAAAATTGGATGAAGACACTCGCGAAGCAGTAGGCAGGGTTGCTGCCGGGTATAAGTTTGTGGTTGAACTTGCTGACGAATTGAAAGAGATTGAACTTGAGAAAGATACCCATAAGGCAGTAAGGGAAGTGAAACAGGGTCTGCGTATCTTACGCTGGATCGGTAAGGCTGAGAAAAAGATTGACCGTTCAGAGAAAAAAATAATTGCTGATTTGGAAGAGTTGAAAGAATTGAACCTCCCCATGCAATTAAAAACAGAAGATGAAAATCTGGCTGAACAACTAAAAGTTGCTGAATCGCAATTGGTCAAGTTAGCTTCAATGTTCACAGGTAAAGTAAAAAAAGAGTTGGAAGAGATAATGACCGATGAAGCTTTGCTTGCTGAGTATGAAGAAAATTTTGAGATGACAGATAAGATACATGACCATCTGAAGGAACTGTTTGCCGAAACAAAGTCTGAAGTTGCAAAATTGCAGAAATGGATCGGTTCAACCCAGCAGATACTAAGGTCAATCAGAGGATTTGCGAAAACTTTAGAAAAGTTAAGTAAATAGAAAGAAGTATGTATTAAGTTATCAACAAAATCAGCGCCACCGCCCAAAGTTCCACTATAACTTAATAAGTACAGAAAAACAAAACTCTTATTAAGGACAAAATAATCCTTAAAAGAATCTTATTCCTGACTGTGGGAAAAGAGGTGTGTTTTATGAGTGCTCTGGGGAACTAACTCCAGAGACTCTAACAACTGATAAATGCATTATGCTCTTTAACAAAATATATTCTACAATCTAAAAAGCTATAAATGTTATAAAAAATTAAAAAGATCCATGCTTCTGCAGGAACTTAAATTAAACAATATCCGCACTTATATAGAAGAAACGATAAATTTTTCCAAAGGTTCCACATTATTATCCGGGGACATCGGTTCGGGGAAGTCAACGATTCTTTTTTCCATAGAATTTGCTCTTTTTGGAACCTCACGACCAGACCTCCCTGCAGAATCATTGTTAAGGAAAGGATCCACCCATGGTTCAGTGGAACTTAAGTTCAGGCTGCGCGGGCAGGAAATAATCATCAAAAGAACTCTCAAGAAAGAGAAAGATTCTATCAAACAATTACCTGGTTACATTATCATCAATAACACTAAAAAGGAACTCATGCCTGTAGAGATGAAAGCTGAGATCATCTCGCTGCTTGGATACCCGGAAGAATTGATCACTAAAAACAAGAACCACATTTTCAGGTATACGATCTACACTCCCCAGGAAGAGATGAAATTCATCCTGCAGGAGAATGATGAGATCAGGCTGAACGTACTTAGAAAGATATTCAATCTTGATAAGTATAAGATCATCCGTGAGAACATGGAAATATTTCTTAAAACCGCAAGAACTGACATTGCTGTCCTGAAAACTAAACTTGAACCTTTCGACGACGAGAAAAATAAGTCTGAAACTATTCGTCTGCAAAAAGAAAAAGTGTGGAGAGATATTGAAAATATCCAGCCCCTACACCTGCAATTAAACCAGCAGTTAAATAAAGAGAAGGAAGAGACCAGATCCCTTGAAAACGAATACAATATTTTCCTTGAACTTAAACAGCAATACAACACTTATCTGGCATTATTAAAAGAGAAAAACAGCAGCATAGAAAGGTTAAAAGAAAAAGAGACCATTCTGAAACAGGAAATTTCTCAATTGAAGATCGATAAAGATGAAGAGCAAACAAAGGAAGAACTAAAAAATCTTGAGGAACAAAAAAATAATCTTCTGGAAAGAAAAAGCGTCATCAAACAAAAACTGAGCTACATCCAGGACTCCATAAAAAATATTCATGAAGAGACAGGAACCTTATCAAGACAGCTTTTAAAGATAGATAACATGGATAAAATCAAACATCAATTAACCTTAGATATCTCTAAAAGAGAAGAGCTGGAAAGAAAAAAGGCAGAATTAAATAACTTATTGCAAAGAACTACGGCTCTTATCATCAAAAATAAGACTCTCCTCACTCAATCTAAGGAACTAAAAACTAATATTTCTTCCCTGGAAAACTGTCCAACGTGTCTGCAGTCAGTCTCAGACAGCCACAAACATAAGATTATTTCGATCGAGGAAGACAAAAGTCTGAAAGCTGAAAAGATATTGGAAGAATTGGAGCAAAAAAACAACCAGATAAATGAACAGGATAAAAAGATATCTTTAGATCTTAATGATATTGCCAAAAAAGAGATGGATCTGCAAAAGATCAGCCTTGAGGTGCGGCAATTAGAGAATAAAAAACCTGAACTTGAAAAAAAGAAAGAGCAGCTCACGTCATTAGTGAAAGAGAACAATTTTTTTATGCAGGAACTAGAAGAACTTAATAAGCAGGATGCAGAAGAGATTCAGAAAAAGATCCTGCAATTAAGGGAGATAATCAATCTTTTCTCAAAGAGACAGTTTTTGGAAAAAAGCCTTCTGGAATTACAGACACATATCAAAAATGATCAGCAGCAAACTTCCGATCTTCAGCATGAAATTTCTGCAGCAGGAAAAAAAATTGCAGAAAAAGAAGATTTGACCCTGAAAATTGAATCTAAGAAAAAAATATTTAGTGAATTGAGCCTGAAAGAGAAAGAATATTCGATCCAGTTAGCCACGTTAAGAACACAAAGCGATGATCTAAACAGACAATTACAGGAAAGTGAAAAAGTTCTGGAAAAACTTAACAAACAGAAAACGCAATTGATTAGATTAAAAGAACTATACCACTGGCTGCAGGAATATTTTTTGAAACTTGCCTATACGATCGAAAGGCAGGTGATGGGCAGCATCCACAACCATTTCAATCAGGTATTCCAGGAATGGTTTACCATTCTCATAGACGATGAAAACGTCCATTCGCGTATTGACGATACTTTCACCCCCATCATTTTACAGAATGGTTATGAAATATTTTTCAGCAATCTAAGCGGAGGAGAGAAAACTTCCGCTGCATTAGCCTACAGGTTAGCATTGAACAAAGTTATCAACGATATCATCGGCGGGATAAACACTAAAGATCTGCTTATCCTTGACGAACCTACGGACGGCTTCAGCACTGAGCAGCTGGATAAGGTCAGAGATGTGCTTGAACGCCTGCAATTGCAGCAAACCATCATCGTTTCCCACGAATCAAAGATTGAGAGTTTTGTGGAAAATATTATCAGGATCAGCAAGTCAGGACATGAGAGCCATGTGATTGTATAACCAAACCTATATTTCTTATAACGCAAACATATATATCCATTCAATTATCCTGCCTTAACGGAGGGTGTAAGTCTTAATTACTATGAGAAAAAAATTTGTCCTGGATACAAGTGTTTTACTGCACGATTCTTCTTCAATGTTCAAGTTTGGCGACAATGATATATATATCCCATTAGCAGCTATCGGCGAGGTTGACAAGTTCAAAAAAGGGCAGACTGACCTCAACGTTAACGCTAGGCAGGTTAGCAGGGAACTGAAAAAACTTGTCAAATACGGAATTCCTGAATCTGGCATTGAAATTCCTAACGGAGGAAGATTATTTTTTCTTTCACCAGATAATCATGGAGAAGTAGGTCTGGAAGAGAGATTAGAAGACGCATATGCAGATACAATCATGCTCAAACAAGCATTAAAATTAAGTGAAAGTGATTCTGATAAAAGTATAACTATCTTGGTTACTAACGACACTAACTTTTTGATCAGGGCAAAAATATTAGGTCTTGAAGCTGAAGATTACAGGCACGATAAAGTTGCTTTTGACCTGCATGACTTTTTTAATAACAGGATAACCTATAAAGTTAATCCAGATTTAATTGACTCGGTTTTTGGGAATAAAGAAGAAGGATTTATGCCTCATGAAGACCTTAGAAAACAGTTGGAAGAGAACCAATACTTAGTGCTTAAAAATGGATCACAGTCATGTTTATCCAGGTATAAGAAAGGGATGTTATTCCCTATAAGAAGCTCTTCAGAAAAAGTTGGAGAGATCAAACCACGTAATTATTCTCAAAGATTCCTGCTTGATGCTTGTCTTAGTCCGGACTTATCCATAGTTTCTGCGATTGGGAAAGCTGGCACTGGAAAGACTTTGTTAGCCATCGCTGCGGCTTTGCAGCAAGTAATGTACGATGACAGAAGAAAATATGAAAAAATAATAATTTTCCGTCCAATAATGGGGGTTGGAGGTGAAAGTCTTGGATATCTTCCGGGAGATGTTGACAGTAAGATCGGACCTTATTTCAGAGCCATTGACACTGCTATTGCCGTTGCTCTTGGAGATATTAGGGGGCATACTATATTATCTAAACAATTAGAGAAGGCTGGTTATGCTGATAAAAGAATTACTGAAGAGGATATTAAATCACGTATAGAAAAAATGCCCATAACTTACAGCAGGGGTGACACCTACCACCATACTTTTATGATCGTTGATGAAGCGCAAAACCTGAAGCCAAGCGAAATTAAGATGCTTGGAACAAGGATGGGATACGGTTCAAAGATAGTGTTAACTGGAGATCCGTTCCAGATTGATAATCCTTACCTTGATGAAAAAAGTAACGGACTTACCACTACAACTTACAAACTTAGAGGAGTCCCAGAATTTGCTTACGTAGTTCTTGATAAGGGGGAAAGAAGCAGGGAAGCTGAGATTTTTGCCGATAAGATGTGAGAACATTTTATGAGAACATTTACTCCACTACTGCTTTCAAAGACCTTATCCCTATCTCGATCTGCGCATCACTTGGTTCTTTGGTGGTGATCCTTTGCAGCCATAAACCAGGAGCTATGAACCATTTCACGATCTGATTATCAGCATACCTGCCGCTTAATTTTATAATCTCATAACCAATACCAGCGATTACTGGAAGCAGGGCTATCCTTCCCAGAAATTTTACCCACCAAGGTCCAGAGATAAGACTAAAAACCAGGATTGACAGCAGCAAGACCACAAATAAGAATGAAGTTCCGCATCTGGGATGAAACCTGGAAAACTTTTTTACGTTCCCCACAGTCAGTTCTTTCTTGTTCTCATAACAATATATTGTCTTATGTTCGGCTCCATGGTACTGGAATAAAGTTTTCACCTCCTGCATCATAGAGATCAATAATAAATATCCTAAAAATAATGTTACTCTGAAAAGTCCGTCCAAGGCATCAAATATTATTCCATCCGGATGGATCCATCTGGCTGAGAAAAATGGCAGCGCTACAAAAATAAGTATTGCAAAAAGGAAAGATGCTGCTATCGTTCCTACAACTTCTTTGGTGCTTAATTTTTCTTCCTTGCCTAAATTTTCGTTGCTGCTCCAGATCAAAGCCCTTATTCCATCATATAAAGTATATCCTAAACCGACAATGCCCCTGACAAAGAAGACGTTGAAGAATTTTGGGAAATGGGTGCTGCTTTCCTTTTTAACTTTTATCTCCCCGTTTGGAAGTCTTACAGCTACTGCGTACTTCTCCTTGTTACGCATCATCACTCCTTCAATAACTGCCTGTCCCCCTACTTCCATGATAGTAAAAAAGAGCCAGTTTTATATAAAATTATCCTGATTATTTAGTTCAAATCCGTTTTCAAACTATATTTTCTACATTGGATATACTTAAAATAGTCGCCAATTAAAATTTCAGTAATAAATTTTAGGAGTTGAAAGAAAACGGAAATTCATATTGACCAGTCAAGAAAATATCACGAGCCGGGAGACAGCTTCATAGGTTATGTTGAAAAAAGAGAACCAAAAATAAGATCTGGATTGATAATTAGAAAAACATCCATGAAAGCTTTGAAAAAAAAATATGGGGATATTAAAAATTACCATAATGAACTTCATGCCGTGATGATTTTCCTTCTTTTAAAGGATCGTACACTTGAAAATGCAGAGAAGATTGTTCTATGTAATGATTATAACTACAAAAAAGTAATTGGCTCTCTAGGAATCCTTCTGAGTAAAAACCAACACTACATTTCTAAATTTGAATGTCTTTTTGATTACCGTAAAAGAACCAACAACCAAAAAATGAAGTCATATGCTGACAATTTTGTAAATACTGCATCAAAACATAATAAAAAGAGAAAAAACATCCACAGAAGACATGAAGTATTTAATAACTTTAATTTTGCATCTCTAAAAGACATTGATCACTGCTTACAAGTGGTATTATCAAGAAGAAGTCCTGTTGAAATTACAAATCTTAATCTAGATATTAAACCTCAGCAAAATTTAAATACTTCAATATTGAAGATTTACCAATAAGATCAAAAGTCCGTAAAAGTCCGCTTCAGGCGGATAGTCCATCGCTTGCGAGGAATCTGGTTGGACTAATGATCTCTTTTCTAAAAAAACTTTCCCAATCCAGTCTGGGAACTCTCGTTAAAAATTTCTTCCTCAGAGTATCCGAGAACTGCAAAGATGCTTGATACCGCAGGAATCAATTGGTGCTTGAGGTAATAATTTACATCATAATCACCTTTAGAAACTTCAGAAGGAATTTTCGCTCTTTCACGGACCAACCCAGACCCTTTGACAATGATATATTCTATAAGTGTCCCAGCAGTTACCTGTTCGCCTTTATCAGCCATATCCTGGGCAACTTTAACATGAGGCCCTATAGATGTATATTTTGAAAGATCTCTGGTAATCTGCGTCTTCAACACCAGCTTACTAAGATCAACCTTGCTTTTCTTAAGATCATCGACAATTTTACGCACGTAAGAAAACGCCGCATCGACCTTATCCTGCAATACTAATCTGAGAACTTCCTGCTGAGCTTCTTTAGCCAGTTCAGACCAATTTCTTCTCACATATTCAAATCCAGTAATCTTTAATTCTCCATTTTTAGTCATCAGGGCATATTTCTTTTTAGCTCCTTTCCCGGAAACTTTCTGAGCCACAAAAATTCCTTTCGAGAAATGTCCTTCAAACTCCAATTCCATCTGGCCTGGCAAGTCTTTGTTAACTTCATCCATGAATTTCATGGCATCGTCTAAAGATTTTTCCCCCAGAAGAAGGAAACATGAATCGGTGTCAGCATAAACTACTTTGAATCCTTTCTTCTTCGCCTTCTCGATTGCTGTCTTGATATAGTTTCTGGCATAAGCAGTCGTGGAAGCAGCGCATTCCAGGCAATACCATCTTGCTCCATAGAAACCAAGGTAGCCATAGAAAGAGTTAGCCAGAATTTTTAATGCATATGAACGCGCTTCAAGTATCTTTCTATCTTCTTCCTTTTTACACTCTCGGATTAGTTTCTTAACTTCAACTCTTTTCAGGATGATCTGCTCCAGAACTGAAGGGATAAATTTTTTATCTTTCTTACAGAACCAGTACTGTTCCTTACCGGGAACCTTGTTGCTTTTACAGCAGGAGCAATGAAAACTTTCCGGACCGATATTATGCGCAGTGATGATCGTAGGATACAAAGAACGGAAATCGAAGACTACCACATCTTCATATAACCCAGGCGTCGGTTCATATACATATCCGCCTTGGATAGATTCATCCATCCTCTGGGCTATCTCATCATTCCCCGGCTTGTTAGGAGCAAGAACATCATATTCCATGGAACGTTTCATGATGTAACTTTCCACCAGCCTAGAAAAGCTCATCCTGATCACGTCAAACGCAGGCACGCCGATTATGGTGGTGAATTCAATCATGTCAGGCAGCAATTTCTCACACAACTTGTAGGTAAGGTTGGCATCATGTAAGTTATACTCGCAATATTCAGGAAGCATTTCGTTCTTCCTATCCCAGGCAGCTGATAGATTGTTAAGATCCACTTCGTGTTTCTGGTGGTTCAACAATTCCTTAGAAACATTATCCAGAGAATAACTGTCTGTCTTGAGATCTTTGCCAAAAATATTTTTGATAAATTTTAGTACGTCCAGATGCAATATTCCTCTAATCTTTACCTGCCCGCTTCTTGATCCGCTCCTTGAGACTACTACCATCTCTGAATCATCCAGACCCAAATTTAACCTGACATTATTCTTCTCTGCCCTTGTCTTGATGTAAGGCAGGTCAAAACCATCTGAGAAATAACCGGTTAGAATGTCAGGCTGCTGTTCAATGATGATTTCCCTGAACCGTTCTAATAATTCTGCTTCGCTGTCAACAATTTCCAAATAATCAAGATTATGTTTGAACTTTTTCCAGGTAATAACTTTTCTGAAATCCTTGCCATGTAAAGCAATCATCAAGATCGGATTTTTTTTTGCATCTATCTCTTTTTTTACTGCATAGGTTTCTATGTCTACTGCAAGAATATTCCAATCTTTCATGAATTCTTTCTCTCCCATGCCTGCTTGTTTTACTTTTTCAGCTAAAAAGACCGAAATTTTAAACTCCTCCTGTTCTAGATATTTCCCTTCAGCTTCCACTAAAGACATGGGGAGGATATTTTTATCTCTTAGATAACGATGGACAAAAAGTATATCTTTTTCATAACTTTCCACTCCTAAAGCCTGCAGTTTTTTTGAGATGACCGGCACAGCTTTCGGATAATTCACAAAGATCTTGTAGAACTTTCTTTTCTTACCTACCAATTCCTTCTCGACTTCTTCCCAAGAGACAACTTTGGCATCATCTATCTGTAAACCTTTCAACTTCTTTTCAAACAGGTCCAGATCGATACCTTCCTGAGAAGCATAGAAATAAGGCTGATAAGAATTTTTTACGATTACTTTTTTACCATCTTTAAGTTTTGCGTAAAAGTAAAAATAAGTTAGACCATCTTCTACCTTGTACTCAAAATCGTAGGGATAAAACTGTATTTTCATATGATTAAAACTTTAGATGCAGTTATATAAAAGTTATGTCATTTAAAGTATGTATTAAGTGATGGGCACCCTTCTGTGAGTATCCAATCCTATAGTCCGAAATGTAAGCTGAGGATGGTCACCAAGACCAGCGACATGCAAGTGAGCGAAGCTCTGCTTGCTCACAAGTCGGTAACCGAAGCGTAGAAGTGCCGACATGCAAGCTAGCAAAGCTAGTTTGCTAGCAAGTCGCACACTCTGGCTGCCATCAACTTAATATGACTAAATACATACCATTTAAACTGGATTTTCTTTCAAAATAGTGGATCAATGATGTTCTCCTTGAAAGTTACAGCAAATAACCAGCTTAGACAGCTCTAATGATTATTAAAGTTATTTTCTATAACTAATTACCGGATGTAATCATGATTGAACCAAGATTAATAACTCCTGTCCCTGCTTTAGTTACGTAGGTTTGATCTATCTCGTCAACAACTATCCTAGCTTGAAAAGGATAGATGTTGTCAACTTCCAACTGCGGCGCTGCAAAAGGCACTTTGGAAGCGATTATTTTTCTTCCCAAAGCAAATTGGGCCATATGGTTAGCTAGATTAAACATATCATCTCCTCCTTCAGCAGTTGAACAAGAATTCAAGAAGATTACTGCATCCTGATGAAAACCATCAAAACAGGAAGCAAGTTCAAAATCATCAGTGCCGATATAATATTTCTTATCATCACAATTGCTGGCTCCTGCATCACAAGGTTTCCCTTGTGTTAAAGATGTTTTACTGCCATGGCCGGATATAACTCCAAGTTTATATTTTTTGGAAGGATCGATCGCGCCGCATAATTCATCTTTATCAGAAGCAACAATAACTTTAACATCATATGCATCTTTAATTAGCTTGAATAGTTTTAAAGAATCTTTTACAGCAAAAGCCCCTTCAATTCCACTATAATTTATATCGTAGGTAGGATATACCACCAAAGCATTTGGTTTTTCCGTGTCTTTGAAATTAACGATCTCATCCACGCTTAATCCTAAGTATGCAAACTGCGGTAATTGCGCTCCATAGAAAACATTCTTGCCATTACCATCAATGACAGAAGACATCTCTTTCGCATATTCATAATTTCCGCCGTACCAGACATATTTAACAATGTCTTCACAGGTAAAGAAAGGTTCTCCTGTGCTGGTAGTCAATTCCGAAAGACGCCTGGCATTTTCACCCAGTTCTACATTATGACGCAGCTGATAGGTATTCCTTCTACAGACAAAATATTGGCCCAGAAAGATTTTATAAAAGCCTTCTCCAATAAAAGCAGTCCTTACTTCAAATTCAGGAGTCTTTTCAACATCAACATTGTTAATAGCATCTTCCAGAAATCTTGCTTTCTCTTCCTGAGTGTAGGAATAGACATCGGGCTTAGTAGTTAAAAAATCTGCTGCTAAACCTATAAAAGGTAAAGATAAGGTTCCAAGCGCAAGCGCATTTTTTAACTTCATGCAATATAATCAGCAAAATCCATATTTAAATCTTTCTATACTTACCACTACCTAGTTTCAACAATCTCGACAATCACTTGCGATCCAGTTTCTTATAAGCGATCCATACCAGTACAGTAAGGGTTACGCCCAGCAAAACAAATTTCAAAGTATCATCTGCATGCCGCCAGTACCTTAGAGTTCCATATAAGATCACCAGAACACCGCCGCTTAATATTCCTGTGCTGATGGCATCCCTTTTAAGTAATATTCCTGTTATTACTGCAGCCAGACCTAGCACAACTCCCACGATAAACACTATCATATCATGTCTGGTGGAAGAGTTCTCAAAAGCATCATAACACTCCCTGCCTGGAGTACATATCCCTCTTCCTTCCACCTCTTCAATTACCGGTTTAGGTATCGCTCCTTCGTTCCAGACACCTCCTTCTGAAAGACATTGCTCCTCATCGGTAATTTCATACAAATTATCTTTACAGAAATCTTCCATCTTTTGAGATGGATCAAAAACTTCAATTCCGTAACCTACAAATAATGCAAAAATTATTGCTATCGCGATCGAGATTATCAATTTCTTTTTATTCATTTTTTACCTCATTCTAAGTGTCATGAAAGTGCGGGAAAGCGTCTCACCTCGCCTTAAAAGGCGAGGTGAGACGCTTTCTAATCCCCGCACTTTGTGACATAAAAGGGCTGATACTCCGCACTAAAGTGCGGAGCTATCGTCCTTTTAATGTATTATGAGCGTCAGCGATTAATACGCTCCGTATCTCATGTGGCGTGACATTTGTCATGGCACCCTCCGTAGAGATTTCAACAGATAATTTTCTCCTTTATCTTTCTTAACTTTCATCTCAGTATCTCCATCCTTGACAATAACTTCTTCCCCATTCTTTTTAATCTTATCTTTTTTACTGTTCTCCTTCCTGCTTAGATCAATCTTATCCGCTTCCTCTTTAAGTATCTTGAAAACACTTTCGATTTCATCTTCCATAAGCTGTTTAGTCTTCCACTGCAGATCCAGACCATCACTTTCATTACGAGGTATTACTTCAATGGCAAAATGAGGCACTTTTTGTCCTGCGCCCAGCCCATTTTGGACAACGATATTTGTTCCCTGCGCGCCTAAACTTTCAAACACTGCCGCGCCAATTTTATTTGCCATCACCGAACATTTCTTTAATATATCTTCAGGAACCATCTCCATGATAGTAAAATGTTCCTTTGGGAAAACTGTCACCTGGCCAGGCAACACAACCGTATCTTTCAGGGCTGCGACTACCTGATCATCTTGGTAAAGTATCTCAGCTTTGCTTTCCCTGTCCAGAATACCGCAATATTCGCATTTCATTTTTATTTGAACAGACCAGCTATATCATCAAGACTGATATCTCCTCCTTCTTCTTGTTCTTGCTCTTCTTGTTCTTGCTCTTTTTTTTCATCTGGCAGGCCGCTTTCTCTCTTATTTCCTTTAGGCATCTTTTTACTTTGAACTTGTTCTTCTTCTCTCTTCAAAGGAATTTTTTTTCCTGTAACGCAGGAGCATGGTTTTTTCTCAGATTCAAAAGCTTCCTTCTCATCCATGATGATTTTTTTATCCGTGGGAATATTTTGAGCAAACGCGCATTTCTCCTGATGGAATCTTCTAGCCGTATCGCTTGTGATAAAATGTTCAGGTTCCTTTTGTTTCACAGTTTCTTTCCTCACTTCTTTCTTTGCCCCGCTCTTTTCCTTAACGCCCAAAACTTCCTGCAGTTTCCCCTCCAAAGCCGATTTTATTTTTCTGATCATCTCATGATCTATAAGTTTCTCTTCTATTTCAAGAATTCCATCGCTTTCTTTCCTAGGTATCAGATGAACCATGAAATGTTGCGCTCTCTGTCCGGCCGCCGGACCGTTGGCTATGAAAATGTTTGTTCCTTCAGCTTTCAATGATTTAAGCAATATCTGTGATAAGTGGCGTGAAATGAAAAATAAATGGCCCATAGAATCCTCTGGAATTTGCGGCATGATAACATAATGTTCCTTAGGCATTATCAGAAGATGCCCTTTTGCAGCCGGATTTATATCCAGTACAGCCAGACAGATATCATCTTCGTAAACTTTCTTTGAAGGAATCTTTCCAGAAACGATCTGACAGAAGATGCATTGCTGTTTCTGAAATTCTCTTAATTCCCCAGGAGACATATTTTTAAGTTTCTCTTCCAACTGTTTACGCTGTTCTTCCGTGAGTTGAGGCGTTGAATTCATATAAGAATCACTGTTTTTATTGTTTATAAAACTTCTGGATTGGTTGAGTTATAAATTTCCTACAAAAACTCTCTAACATTTTTAAAATTAACTTTTACAAATTTCTTTAATGGCAATTTCCTTTCTTTTAATTCTTTTAAGGCCCAGGTGACGTGAGTACTCCCTTTAGGGATCTTAAATCCAGCTTCAATACTTAAGTGATCTAATTGTTTAAGAGCCGCTGCTCTCGCCAGCATGGAAGCCGCGGCAACTTCAACATATTTTGATTCAGCTTTTTCTTCCTGTACATCTCCAACATTACATCCTGGATATTTATCAACTACATGCTTCCCCGGAGCCAAATATTTAGCGCTTTCCAGATGCAGCCTGTTCAACATTTCAGTTATTGAACCATCTTTGTTGTATTCCTCAGGGAGAAGACTTCTTATTTCACAAGGGACGATCCTTTTTATTTTTTCAGCGATGATGATAATTTCCTTATCAGCCAGGAGTTTACTGTCTGCTGCTCCCAGTTCAATCAACTTTTTTCTTAAGTTGGCATCAGCTTTAACGGCTGCAACTACCAGACCGCCGAAAGTGTCCCCTTTCAAAGTTTCATCACTGCCGATTACCCAGCCGGTTTCTTTCCTGAAATATTCCTGCTCAGATATCCTGCCTATTCCAGCTTTTTTTAATTTTTCAGCAGTTTTTTCAACAGAACTTTTTTTCCCCTGCAGCAGAAGTTTGCCTGAATTGTAAAGTATTAATGCCGCATCGTTATCTTTCAACCTAAGTTCTTCATGGATAGTTTTCACTTTTTCTTCTGTAAACCCAAGTTCCTGCAATTTTTTCTTTTTAACTTTCTCAAAAACTACCATCGTTACCTTTTATCCCTCTTTATTTTTTTCTTGTACTTAGTTTTTATCTTAAGAAATCTAAGAACTAAATTTTCAACAAGATGTCTCTCTTTACGCAAATATACAAACCCCAATATTGCTGCAAGAAGAGCTCCAAGCAGATCTAAAATCAAGTCCCACATCGTGTCTACCAGCCCGCTCTCCTGCAAGTTTGTGCCTAAAAAATAGTCCATTGCAAATTCAAATATTTCCCAGATTACCCCCAGCGTAACAGCAAAACCGACGGAGAAAATGGCTACAAAAGATGGTCTAAGATTAAGGTTGATTTTTTCAGAAGTGTTAAGGACATAAACCAGAAGGAAACCTGTTATCCCCAGCAGCACTCCTGAAATAGCATGCAGCAAACCATCCCACCACCAAAATAATGAGTAGTAACCATGGACTTCACCTAAAAAAATTCCAGCATAGACCATCAATATCACTGCCAGATCTAATTCTACTGGGAACCTGAACTTATATCTGCGTCTGGAGATTGCCGGCGCAAGAGTCAAAATAAGTATTCCTGCTACTGCAAAAGCTTCCAACCAATTCTGCTGAAAAAAAGCAATGATAATAGCTCCGATCAAGGTTAATTGCAGGAAATATGAAAATCCAATCTCCACCTTTTCAAAGGTAGAAAGAGATGAATCAGCTATGAGGAATTTCATGCTATATGGAAATGTTTTATGGTTAATAAAGGTTGCTTCAAAACTCCCCTAACTTCTTCTGTGATTTGCTCACTTCAACATTTTTGTATGACCGCCAGCTTCTCCTGAACAGGTTTGGATGGTCTTTGTGATACTTTTCCAGAAATTCTTTAGTCTTTGGATCAGTCATGTAGCCGGAACCAAAATCTATGCCTATTTCTGATTTCAAATGTTCAACATTCCTGTCTCTGATTACTTTGGCCACGACAGATGCCGCTGCAACAACTATATGATTTAAATCCGCTTTATGTTCGACCAATAATTCTGCATCTTTTTTTACACCTTCGCTCAGTCTGGAAGAAAAATAATTCTTATAAGCCTCTAAATTTATACTGGGACAATCTAAGATTATTTTATCCGGGTTAAGTTCTGAAACTAATCTTGCGGAAGTCTCTGCTTCTAACCAGTTAAGGTTTGTTCCATCTGAATTTAAAGAAAGGTCGATGGCATCTGGTTCTATTACTTCTATCCTGAAATCATGAACAATTTCCCTGATCCTTTCAAACAATTCTTCCCTTCTTTCATGGCTTAATAGTTTACTGTCTTTGACACCCATCCATTCAAGTTTTTTGATATCCTCTTCTTTGAAAGCTAAAGCTGCCATCACTAATGGGCCGAGAACTGGACCTTTCGGAGAATTCAGATCTTACTGAGATTCACTTCCGCTTTCATCGACCCCTACAATTATCTTTCCTTTTTCAGTCATCTTCCAACGGTTTCTGTTAACACGTTCAACTAAACCTTCTTTTTGGTATTCTCTTAATTTTCTGGAAATTGATTTCCTATAAATACCAATCCCTCTACTTAATTCCGTAACACTAGCGTATTTTTTAAGGTTATGCAATATTTTATATTTTTCTTCCTCCAAAAACTTTTCCAAAAGATCTTTTTTAACCCAAACTGTTTTACCCTTAAATTTAATACAACCAACCTTGTTTTCATGTTTAAGATCTCTTAAGACTTCCAACACATGTATTTGAGATCTATTTACCTCATTTGCCAAATCCTTGGTTCTCTTAAAAGAACCTAATTTACCTAATAAAATTAATTTTAATTCTCCTGGTGAATAGTGCATCTCATTAACAGAATCAATCATTTTCCTAAACTTTGATTCCTTTTCAGGATGTAATGAAGCTATATTCATTTTATTTAATTTCTCAACATATCTACCTGTTACCCAATAAGCTCTCTTTTCTTGATCAAATTTAATTGGAATCTCAAAAAAAACCAACATTCTTTCCATAAATTTATCCCTTACACCAGACGCAATTCTAACGTTTCTTGAATTATTATTTTTCAAATCATGCTTAACATTACCTTCACCAGCAAAAATACCCCTAAGTAATTCTGGATAAAAATTCTTATCAGAAGTAATATTCTCAACAGCCTCTTTCCAATATTTAGAGAACTTCACATCAGCTAATCTATAAATATAATACGTTCTTTTAGCTCTTATGTCAACATAATTCCTAATTCTCAAATTATTAAGGGAAGTTATCATAATTCTTGGTGAAGGAGAATATATGTATAATCTCGACTTATTTTTTCCTTGATACAAAGATTCAATAACCTTTTGGAAAAATAAAATTAATTCAATACTACTGTTTGTAAAAGTAACCTCTTTATTTGTCTTTTTATCTCCTTCAGCTAGCCATAAACCCGCACATTCAGCTATTTCTTTTTCTGTTATTTTCATTTTTGTAATTTCCATGTTTTCATAAAACCAAAAGCATAGACAATTATTAAAAATAGAAAAATGAATATATAAATTCTATGGGGACTTGACCAGTGGCTAGTGGATTAAAGTTTAAAGAATACATTAAAAAAGTTGTTAAAGAAACAATCAATTCATAATATCTATAAAAGATCTTAATATTTAAAACAAGATGGAAGATAATAATCCTTACCAAAAAGCTGGTTTTGCCAGTTTTGATGAGTTATATAATGCTCATCATGAAGAGGTTAGAAGATTAATAAGAAGAAGAATTGCAAACCCCGATGTCGTTGACGACCTAGTACAAACTACTTTTCTTGGAGTGATAGAATCAATTGAAAGATTTGAAGAAGGAAGAAATATGCAGAGTTGGATTTACAAGATTGCGAAATGCAAGGCTATGGATTATTTACGTAAACAATACTCGCAACGCTATTTAAACGAAAATATCAACAAAAATCCTCCTGAAGTTCCCACTCCGGAACAAGTCACAATAAATAAAGAGTTGACAGATCTGGTAAAATCATTCTTAGGAGAAAAAGCGAGTGATTCTGATTTAGAAATTCTAAAACTTTCAGCTGAAGGATATAAACCAAGAGAGATAAGTAAAATAATTGGAGTATCAGATGAGGTGACAAGAATGAGGCTGCATCGCACAAGGAAAAAAATTAACGATTATCTTAGTGAATTGTGATTTTGTTAAAGAAAAAATTATTTATCAAGACTTTTGTAAGAATTTTCTTCTGAATACCTTCCATACATATATCCAAATGCTACTGGCCATAAATCAGCTGCACCATCAACAAATTTGTTAACAGTATAAGCAGAAGCAATGACAAAACCTGCGACTGTAAGAAGAGCTCCAAGTTCTATTCCACGTCTTATATTTTTCACTCATCTTTTTTCATCTCACAACCCAAACGCATCTGTAAATTCACGCATCCTTCTGAACTCAGCCAGAAAAGCCAGACCTTTATCTGTTATCTTTACAACTTTGGCAGGTCTTTTCTTTTTCTTGACAATTTCTTCTTCTATTACTACCAGTTCCTTCTGGATAAGTTCTTCCAGGTAACTGTTCAAAAGTTTATGAGATAGGTTAGATTTATACATCAGATGAGTCGGCTTGATTTTCCCGCCTTTGTTCTGGATGGATAAAAGGACATCAAACACTAATTCCAGCCTTGATCTTCTTGCTCCCATGTTTTATCCTCTCACCACCCTGCGATACGTCCTAAGAAGCAGTAAAGAGCCGCTAAGCATCAATAATTGTCCTGCCGCGTAAAGGCTGCTGTGTAAAAATACAAACACTAAAAACAAGTTTCCTGCCATTATCAGGAAAAAGGCTGACATGACTGAGAAAGCATTTTTATTCTTATTCTTGTTAAGGTAGTTCTTATAATAATTTAATACGATCAAAGATAGCAATACCAAACTTGTCAGATAAAATACCACATACTTAAAATTAGCTACCCAGGAGATCAACAACACAAGATACACAAACAACCCAATCTGGCTTAATTCGAAATATCTTTTTAATCTATCTCTTGGTTTTTGTGATATTAAAAATATTAACAGCCATGCTCCTAACATTGAAGCCATCTCAACAAAGAAAGCTGCCCTGTAAAATAGTTCTGAAAACCGAAGCCCTTCGCCTGTAATCGGCGATAATACCTGAGCTACTGTTTCTCTTAAAGGGAAAAAATTAAGCACTCCGCTCGTGAAGATGCTTATCCCCAAGCTTAATGATACAAAAACGAAAGCAAGAGAAAAATATGCGAACTTGTTATCTTTATCAATACGATAAAATTTCCAGCTGTATGCTGCTATCAATAAAGCTACTAAAAGTCCAATTCCCTTAAACAACAAATCAAATTCGTTAAACCAACCTGGCGTAAAAAATAGACGAAACATATAGTTCCCACCCTCCGAAAATTTTACTCATCAGTAACAAATTTGCAACTTCATTTAAAAAGTTTATGGAGTAATCTTACTGATGGTCTTTCTTTATTTACCATTCAACCTCTTTATATATAAGCTTAACTCCTTTTAATAGTGGGTGATAAAAGATGATAGATGAACTTAAAAAGTTTGTATCTGAACTCACTGAGGAAGAGTTAGTTTTCCTTATTTATACTAAACACATACCTTATTTTGAATTTATTGCAAATAAGACCATACCATTTGAAACACTACCTCAAATAGCGCACCTCTAAAAAACGCCTTCTTTCCCAGCTTCGGCTGGGTTTTTTATTTTATGCAAAAAATAGCCAGAAAACTACGGACTTTAGTCCGTAGATGAATGGCACTTCTTGGCTATTTTTGCATCCTAAAAATGCGTGGTCAAGGAAACCGTCTTTTTTCAAACCCCGTTCTTTAGAGCGGGGTAAGACGGTTTCACGCATTTTTATGATAATTTATGACTTAACATCAATTCTAAACTATCAGCGCTATAAAAACCAGGATGAATCAAATGGCAGCTATAACCACCCTGATTTTCTCTGCCATGTATAGACTCATTAGACCTAGGTTCCGGCATTAAAGTCTTATGATACTCTTCATTATCTGCTAAATCTTCCAATCCAAGCAGCCCTGATACGTGGATCAATGCTTGTCTTGAACAAAAATAACTCCCGTCAGATTTTATCGCCAAGTGAAAAAGACCAAAAGAATTTTCAAAATGTCTCAATCTTTCCTGCTCATCAATAGCCCAATAACCTCGGTGCAATTGATCTAACCCTCGGGCATGGTAATTGTGAGCTAATTCACGTTCTGAATGCGCTCTAAAACAACCTGTAGAGAACTTAATACCTTCACTCAACGGACTTAACAATGGCGCAGAATCATTTCCTTTAATTACCGGCAGCCTTTTCTTTCCATCATCCATGAAAACATCTTCAGAATCAAACCTTATATAAACTTTACTCTAAAGGAACACCGCTCCAAAGTGTCCAGTCCTCTGACGGAGAGTACGAACCAAAAGTGAAGTAAGGAGGCTGGTTTCTTCCAAACCATCCGTAACCAACGTCTCCCCATCCTCTGCTGCTGGTGGCTCCAGAACCTGCGCCATAGACTGGACTATCAAATAATCTCCAAGTTTTCATGACACTGCTGAATCCGCCTACGTCCGTAGTCCAGTCGGCTCCAGGCTCAACGATCATTTCTCCCTTGTAACCGTTATCCTTCAGAGCTTTCATCATACGGATTATTGGAGTGTTGCCTTCACCAGGCGCAAGATGGTCGTCATGGTAGCCATAATTATCATCCAGATGGATATGGCCGACAACTTTTCTTTTAGCCATCTCGGCAACTTTTTTCACAACCCAATCGTCAAAATCCCTATCATTCTGTTCAATTGTTTTTTTTTGATCGCCAATCCAGTACTTTCTCCAGATATTGATATGGCCGGTATCAAGAGTAGCAGTGATATGTTCCTGAGATTTTTTTCTTGCTTCAGCTTCTGAAGAGCCTCGTCTTTTTAGCATCTCTTCCATTCTCTTACGGCTGTTCTCTACCAGATTCATCATCTCATCTGGGTGAGCGCCGTAACTTTCCGGGAAAAGATTCTCCATCGCTACTGCTAATGGTTTCTTATATTTGCCTGTCCGTTTCATCTTATTTGTCTGCTCCATAGCAAACATTCCTGCCTGAGCGTAAGAGTCATAAGCTTCGTCAAGAGCATAAGTTTCCGCGCTTCGGACATGACGGATAGTTTCCCTAGCTTCTTCAGCCTGCGCATATTGTGAAGAAGCTGCTTCTCTGGACTGTTCCATCCTATGATTTAACATTCTTAATTGCTTGTCGATGATCTGAGTTGGCAGTTCAGACTCAACCGGAATTAGATCACCCAACCCGTAACGGTCACGGGCTTGTTTTTTTAGTCTCCATTTCTCGTTTTCATCTGTCTCATCTTCAATTTTCTCATAAAATTTTTTTGCTTCTTTCAACTTTTTGAACATCTTAACGTCTTCATCAAAGTCACCGCCATATTGGAGAGCCCAACCACGGGCATGCGCCGCATTTGTTTCCAAAGTTGCTATGATGTAAGCTTCTTCCGGCCTTACCTTAACTTCATTTTTACCAAGCCCTGCTTTTTTTACTTCAATAATCCTTTCACGCCAGATGGAATCTTTTCTATCCTGTTCAGATAATTTTTCCCAGCGGTCAAACTCTTCCCTGGCTCGCAAAGTCAACTCTGACGCTTCTTTTTCTAGATCATCCCACTTGTATTGTTTAACTTTAAAATGCCCTGCTTCCTTGTCAAAAACCGGAACTCTTTTAGCATGTTCAACCATATTCCCTTCATAATCAATATAAGATCCTTTCTTGACAAGATTACCTTTCTCATCATAATAATCTCTGCCTCCTTTCTCAGTCCAATATTCATCACTTTCATCGTACTGCTTCCATACAGGTCTTGCTACTGCCCTGTTTTTTCTTGCTTCTTGGATCACTGCGCCAGTTCTGGTATCAACAACCCTGTAAGCTTCCCTTTCTTCTTCATGTTCATACATGCGAAATTTTCCTGCAAATTCACCTCCAGTATTCCATTCCGTTCCTGTGATTGGTCTTTGAAATTCTCCAGTGTGTACAACTATAGGTCCGCCTTTCGCCACATCTGCGGCAAATTCGATCGCCCTCTTGATTTCTTGGATGGAAAAATTCTTGCTTGCCTTGGAAAAATTTCCCTGCTGATCCATTCCTGCCAAGCCTTGCACGCCGAAAGAAGCGTGAGTAGTAAAATTAACTTCATTAGCCTTGCCCATTTCTACCAAAGCTTCTCTTTGTTTTTTACCATAATATTCCGGCGTCTGCTGCTGCCCGGTTCCTTTCCCTGCGCCAAGAAAACCTATCTCTAAAGTTTTCATACCTCCTCTTAATTTTGCTCCTATTGCAGGAACGTTAGGTACTGGGCCTACCGCTAAACTCATTCCGATGTCTTTGATACCCATACCCACATCATTGGTAGAATTATTACTTGGGCTTGATTCACTGCGATGATCGTGCCCGTGAGCTATATTTGTATGACCATATTCCCTGTCCATAGGCATCAGGTACCCTGTTCCAAACTCAACCATGTTTAAAGAGAATATTTTTATGTATATAAAGTTTTTCAACTGCTCCTATACATCCCGCTCTTATTCCCTTTGTAAGAATTTATCAGGCTTGCTCCCATCTGTTTGGTGATACTTGCTGCTCTGGCCGCTTCCTCAGAGAAAGAATAACTTCCTGATTCTTCTGCTTCAATCTTTATCTCCACGGCTGAACTCAGATATTCAACTTTTTTCTCTTCCTCCCTGCTGATATAGCCTTTCTCTTCAACAGCTTTATAGATACTGCCCATCTCTTTGTAGATTTCACCAATCGGTTCTCTGCTTAACTGTTCTGCGTACTGGGAATTCATAACTTCAGGAGGCAATTCAATTCTCTCCCGGGCTAATTTTTCTAGATCAGAATCTTCATCTTCGGAAGACTTTTTATTCCCCCGCAAATCTTTCCGCTCATTAAGGATATTTTTTCTTTCTTCACTTAATCTTTCTAAGTCCTGTTTATCTGATTCAGGGATTGAAACTTTTTCTTTGACCTTCTTTTTTTCTTTTAATTCTTCCTCACTTCCCTTGATCTTCTTCTGAGCATCAGCTATTTCTTTCTCCTTCTCTTCTTTCAATTTCTTTGATCTTTTAGTCTTCTCTTCCGGAGAAAGACTCTTATCTTCAGCCATAAGATTTCAGAAGTGAGCCCAATATAAAAAGATTTTCAGAAAATGTGCCTGAAAAGTTGATACATTAACATTTACAATTCAATTTATTTCTTGCTTGGGTGCAATACCCAGTAGCTTGCTACGACACGTAATCCAAGCAAGATTAAAAAACCTAATCTTACCAAATACCCCTCAGCTTGCTGCGATTGGGATTTTTATTTCATTTGAAACCAAAATTTACCAAGAGACCATCCTGTGCGCCTTCTTGAAAAGATGGAAGGCATTGAACGCCCAGAAGTCAGCAGTCCCGCCAACGCTTTTAAGATCTGAATCTTTAACTTTAATCTTCCCTTTGGCGCTCTCCTTCTGATGGCTGGGAGCATTCTTTTTTGGGGTGTAAAAATCTCCAAAAAAGGCCTGCATGAAAGTTTTTTTTGCCGGGCTTCCTAGTTCTTTTTTAACCGGTTCCTCATCTTCTTCTTTCAGATATCTTTCTAACTCTTCACCTAAAGATTCCATCGCTTTCCGCACGGAAGAAGATACTTGTCCCAGCAGCATCATTGCCTCCTTTTGCTTAAGTTTCCTGTAATTGTTCAACTGCTCATCAGTCCAATGATATGACCTGAAAGTTACCACCATTTTCCCGATATGCACCGGTCCTCTTTGATATCCCTCCTGAACAACTTTTAACTCAGGCCGGGTACGGTAATTAAAAGTTACCAGGACGCAGCCATGCGCGCCGTTCTTGGGACTGGTTCTTGCCATTATTTCTATGTCAAGCATACTTCCTTCAAAAGCAGATATGAGTTCTGGAGTGCCCATGTTCCTTTCTTTCATTGATAACCTTGCCACATGCCTTAGGTAAGGTTTGATCCAGTTAAGGTACATGTTAATTATTTCATAATGCTGTTTTAGGTATTGTTTCTGGAATCTTTTCCTATTGCGGTGTTCCTGGTGAGTCCTGCGCTTCCATTCCATAAATTGGGTCAGGTGGCGGATCAATACCCTGCGCACATTCTTGTTAAAATCTTTCTCGAGACCTCTCAGGTGATTTTCCAACTCGTCACTGTTCTTGAAAGGGGGAGCGTCAAAAAACAGATCTGGTAAAGTGACAAATTCAAGTTCTCTGGCCATGCCATATACAGAAGCCGCGCTTTTACCCCCGCCTTGCACAAGATCTACAAATAAACCTTTCAGGGTAATTTCATCACCTTTCTTTCTTTGCTCTATCGGTCTGCTAAGTTCAGCTTCAGCTGAATCATAATAACCCAACCGTTCATCTATTATCCTTAACTCTCTGACCATCTGGAAAAGCTCTTTGATCATCTTTCCCATCGTCGCTAAGTATTGGGAAACTTTATCCTGCTGCGCTCCCAATCTTTGCTGGGTTACACCAAAGAATGCCGAATTTTCTGCCGCGGCAAAAGAATCTTCCAGTTTCTCTACTATTGGCAAAGCATCTTTAAGCAGATCTAAAATCCAAAAATAAGGTTCTTCTAGGCTTAGGTCAAAAACTTCCCATTCTAGACGGTGAAACTTTTTAGAAAGAGGAAAACCCGTTTTGACATATTGACCTCTTGTCAACTCTGCCTGCTCTTCCTTGTCAAAACCAAACTCTCCTAACAATGCAGTCCTGTAATGAGGATCAAAATCAAATAACGTATCTTCGTCTGCCATCTAAACACCTTTTCATAAAGTTAAAGACTGATTGGTTTAATAAATTTTCTGGTTTGTTTGGTTAAACAACAAAATAATAGTCAACGAAAATAAATAAATTTATAAATAATTGTTTTATCAAGTCAGTTTAGATAATTGGAGGAATCTAAAATGGATTTTATTGACAATATGAAATACGCTGGTCTAGCCGTAAAGCATTGGGGAGTTGCTATGTTCAGCGACTACGACGGATTAAGACAGCAAGCACGAAATTTAGCAGTAGCAAAGATTGCTTCAGTCGCTTGTGATAGGAATAATGAAAGATTTGAACCTGTTTATCAAAAGCTTATGAGTGTTGCAGAGGAATGCGGATACACAGAACTACGAAGCCAAGTTCCACTTAGTATAGTAGTTGCGCTTTCTGGTTTAGAAAACCTTACTTTTTCAGATTAACGGAAAAATAGTATATCTAAACTTTGCACCTAAAAAACCACAATCCTTCTTTCTCATAAAAATAAACAGAAAAATAATTTTTCAGGATATCAACCCATCTTGCAGCATCAAAAGTGTTAACTTCTTTCTGTCTTTGCCATCCATTAACTTTCCCTGAATAAAGAACCATCACAAAATTCCCTTTTTTATTAAGCGCCCTTTTAACTTCTAAAAGCAGATGCTGATAATTTTCAATGTAATTAAAAAGGAATACTGCCGTAGCAGAATCAAAACTGTTGTCCTCAAAAGGCAGATCTTTTTCTAAGTCTGCAGTTATCTTCTCACTGCAGTCCTCATTGAACAATAACATTTTCTCAGAGATATCAACCCCAACAGAAGGAAGATAGCTGTAAGCTCCGCAGCCCAGATCAAGATTTCTTCCTGACAAGTCTTTTAACTCAGAATAAATTAATTCTTTCTTGTTAGAATCAATCTTACGGCTCCACATGAACGCTTCAGCGTTCCAGAAAGATTTTTTATTCTCGGGCCATCCTTCCGCCCATTCGACTTTTCTTGAAAGCCTTTTTAATTTTTCTTCAACACTTTTTCCATACTGCAGTTCAATCAGTCCTTTGAAAAATTCCGTCTCAGGATCGGCCAATCTATCTGTTTTCATTTTTTAGAATAAGAAAGCGGCTAGACTTGCCGCTCCCTGAAAAATTAGTCCTCCAGACAAGCTGTTAAGCATCAGTACAAAAGTAAGCATCAATATCCTCCCCAGGCAGATGAAAACTTCCCTGCTGACAAAATAAGAGGCCACTTCACCTTCTGCTTTGTCGTACTCTAACGCTCCCAAAGGCGATTCTCTGAATCCTGTAGTTAGGGCAGCAAGAATTGTAACTGCATAAATATGAGTTACGGTAGTTACCAGCCCTCTCAGTATCCATGATAAAGAATCCAGCAAAGAAGCCCATCTGGCTATTTTTCTTTTATTATGGCGGTCACTATATTTCCCCATGACCAATAGTAAGACTGCGCTAAGACCTGAAAGAATTGAGCCTATGATTCCTAAAGAAAGATAATTATTTAAGATTATAAAGATGAACAGAGGCCATATCACTCCATCTGCAATAACTCTGGTTCCCTGTGAAACAAAAAACAGAGAATTCTTCCAGTACTTCCTGTTAATGATAGATCTTACTGAGAAATGGTAGCGCGCATGTCCATCTTTACTGCTTAAAAGGATTAATGCGGACAATAATAAAAATAAAGATGCTAATGCAAAGACAACTTTAAAACCCAGATAAGTGATTAGAAAACCTCCTGCAAAAGGTCCAGCCATACCAGCCAAGAGAGCCGCGCTGACTCTTTTACTTACCTCCTCCCCTCTATGGTCATGGTCGGAAGCATGATGAAACACAAGGTGCATCCCCATCCAATAAAATGACTGAGACAGGCCAAGTAAAGAACTTATTATCACCAAAGGAGTGTCAAGAAAAGGAAGAGCATATAATAAAACCACGAATGCAAGATAGAACGGAACACTCATGAAAATTGAATGTTTCGCGCCATAGTAAGAAGCAAATTTTGCCGCCAACGGAGCAGTTATAGCAAATATAAGTGAATAAAAGATAAAAAACAATAAAGTGTCCTGCAAAGATATTCCCTGCTCTACATGCAGATATAAAGGTATGAAAATGCCAATTAGTGAGATTGCAAAATTTCTTACTGCCGTGGAGGCATAAATTCGTGTCAACTCTTTTTTTGGAAAAAATCGCCACCAAAACTCGTTATGGTGAATCATACCAGAACAAAATTGTCTTTGTTTTTAATATTTGTTGTTTTGTGATATCAGAAATTTTTTCAAAGTCGTCGTCTGGGTCGTTAGTTAGGAACGACAAAAGTTAATAAGGACAATTGTCAAATTTTCTTACAGAGAACATCAAAATTTGGACAGTAAAATATCTGAAAATTTGCCTAACTAACGACCAAGACGACTTTGAAAAATACTTTAGTTAACGGTGCTGCTGATTTTCTTATTACAAATATAGCAAATGTGTTAACTAATCGTACATTTACCCACACATTTGCTTATTAGTAATTGTGAACAAATGTACGAGAATAATTCACAATTACTATAACTGAAGTTTTGCTTTTTTTGACAAATAAGCGTAAATTTTGTTAAACACGCTGTTCATTTTATGCTTAAAACATGAAAATCCGCAAAACTCCAGACAAATAAGAAAAATTAATAAAGAAACTTCTGAACAGCTAGACAAACGGGCTTGTAGTCTAGTGACTTGCGAGTAAAACTCACTCGCAGCTGGAAGCTATGACATCGCGTCGACATATACGAGTAACAAACGTACTTGTACTCTAAATCGCGAAGGTCCCCGGTTCGAGTCCGGGCAGGCCCACTTTTTTCTCCAAATGTTTATATATGTTTAATTTTAGCGATGAATTATGGATTATGGAGTCATATTTCTTGTATGTTCAATAGCTATAATAGCGCTGTCAGTAATAATATTTCATCTCTTAAAAAGAAATAAAGAGCTTAATCTAAGATTAGAAAGAAGGGATAAGATCTCTTTACAGAACCAAAGAAGCGTATTAAAAGGGAATATTTCCCAGCAATGGGCCCCCATACTTCCAGATTTTCCTGTAAGCTGCGCTTCCGACGTCTTCCATTTTGGAGGAGGCGTGGTTGATTTTATTGCTTTTGAAGGCATATCTAACGGCAATATCAAGAAGATCTGGTTTATCGATTCAAAATATAACAAATCAAAACTAAACAATTCGCAGAAACAAATCAAGATGATTATCGACGAATTATATAAATTAAAACCTGACCTGATTGAGTTCCAAGAGTACAATCCCAAAAAAGGAGCTGAAGATGCTTTCAGGGAAAAAGGGATTGACGTTAATCTTGATTAACTCCATAAAGCATATAAAACTAAAAAAAATCTTACCACCATGGATCAAGAACAACCAGTCTACGTATTGCCGCAATCAAAGGTAAGGACAATAATACCTAAAACAATAACTTTGTTTGTCCTATCAACAATATTTTACCTGGGAGTACTGTTAAACATTTCTCTTCTGGAACTCCGGGGTGGACAGGAAACTCTGCTTAAGACCATCACTTTGATACTTTTGATAGCCATCATTGGGGTTGGAATATTTTTTTCCATACGCGCGGCAAGAAGACCATATCTTTTTTACAGAGACAGGATTTTATTCGGGAAGAAACAGATTTATTACAGTAACATTTCAAACACTTCACCCCACCTAGACCCGATTGACGGGATGTTTAAGACCTATTCAATCAACCTTGGTGGAAAGTTTTTCCTAAGACACATCTCGCAGAATATCCATCTTGAAAATTACTTGCAGCAGCTGGTACAGTATGCAAAAAGAAACCGGCTGTCAACCTAACGGCGCAATCTGTTTTGTAAGTGATACTGCCAAGAGTCTGCCTCGTATCTCACTTACAATTACGTGAAGACTGGTTCTGCAAGGAACCCCCAGAAACCTTGTTTCTCGTGCGGTTGCGCCGTCTGATTAATCATCCAATGATGACTCGCAGTATCACTCACTTTTAGAATTGTGCCGCCCTAATTCTTATCATCTTCTAATTCTTATCATCTGCAAAATAAAGATTGATCAGTTCTGCTGTTAGAGATAATACCACAGGCCCGATGATAACTCCTAAAGGACCAAAAACTATGATTCCTCCAAATATTCCTATCATGATGATTGCCGTATGCACTTTAGCTTTATCCCCAATCAATTTAGGGCGAAGGAAGTTATCGATACTTCCAACAAAGATAAGAGAATATACAAACAGGCCCGCTGCTTTAATTATCAACCCAGTAGAATCCTGAAATAGTCCTTCCAATAATAATAAGATTGATGCCGGCACCCAGATAATTCCTGTTCCTAAGAATGGTATCAGAGATAAGAAACCCATCACAGCTCCCCAAAATAGCGGGGATTTAATTCCAAACATAAAGAATCCTAAAGCGCCAAATGCTCCTTGGATCAAAGCTATCAATAAGTAACCATAAACTACTCCTTTAAGTATTTCATTAAGCCTGTTAAAGATCAGAGTGTATTTCCTGCTGTTGCTAAAATATGCGCTTATCTTTTTTAATAAACTTGGACTATCCTTCAAAAAATAAAACATCGTTAAAAAGATGACAAATAAATTAAGTAATAATCTTGGCAGGCTGATAAGAAAATTTGAACCTGCTTTGATAATCCAGTCAGTAAGAAATTTGATGATCTCCCCAATTCTGGTATTTAAGAATTCATTCCTGGAAAGATTTCTAGCAAGTTCACATAATGAGCTGCCGCAGTCTTGAAATAGCCCCACGGATAATTTCTGTTTGACTAAAAGATAAAGAACATATGACTGCTGCACAAGTACTTTAACTAAATATCCTGCTGGGATGATGATAAGTAAAAGAACGAGGATGCAAATCAACAGAGATGATAAAGTTCCGCTTTTTATTCTTTTAGTCAGAATCTTATATAACGGGTTAAATAAGTAAGCAAGCAGAGCTCCCAAAAATATAGACAATAAAAGAGGTCTTATTATAAACACAGAAAGGAAAACTAGAAGCAGAAAAAAAGTTATAGGCACATATTTGTTATATTTAATTCCGATTCACCGATAGATAGGATTTTTTCTTAATTTAAAAATGTTCTCTTCATGGGGTATGTGCATAGCGTGAATATCACCAGTGAGGGCTTTGTATCATCGGTAGTCAAAGTATGTGCGCTCGTAGAGACTCCATAAACATAGAGACGAGCGCCCCGAACGGGCTATGCACATACCTTCGGGGAGGCATAGTAGAAAATGCAGGTAATGTCAAGCAGTGAGGCTTTTTGATAACAGCATACTGAAAGCGCAGGGGGTTGTCCTGTCGGAAATGCTTACAGCATTTCTGATCATGTTAGAAATAATCGTTGTTGTTTCAGACACTTACGGGGATAAGCGATTCTTAAGAGTGTAAATGCTACAGCCGAACCAGACATTACCAGAACGGAGTGAGATTTTCTACAGAGCCAAAACAAACACAATATTTAAAAAGATTGCCGCGCATGAGAGTTGTATGGCAAGCGAAACTGTAAATGTCCAGCAGATGACTGAAGAATTAAAAGCCATTCGCGCAGACTTAGATTACATAAAGGAACATATGGTTGATGTAGATACTATCATGGCGCCTGAAGAAAAAGAAAGACTAGATAAAGCTATTGAAGAGTACAAATCTGGAAAAGCTGTTTCTCTTGAAGATTTTGAAAAAGAATTGTGATTGTAAAAATGTTCAGACTTGTTCTTAGTTCTCACACACAAAAATTCTTAAAAAAATCTGATAAACAACTTTGTCAAAGATTAATTAAGAAAATCAAAGAATTGAGTAACGATCCTTTCCCTTCTGATTCAAAAAGAGTAGTCGGACGTAAAGATAAAGTCTTTCGTATCCGCGTTGGAGACTACAGAATTGAATATGTTGTCTATTATGAAGCAAACGAAGTTCTTATTGCAGATGTAGACAAAAGAGAAAGAATCTATAGTAATAGACAAAAGTTTTAATCCCATTTGTTTGTCTATTACTAATAGAGGATTTTGATTAACCTCTTCAAAATCCTTCTTTGAAGGCTTTAGTAAGCTTAAAGCATGCGATGAAAGTGAGTTATTCAAAGCCTTCAATAAGTAAACGACATTTTGGATAAATAATTGTGTCGTTTACTATATCATAGATGAATGCCTCCTTCTTTTTTATGTCATGCATACCTTATAAGACTAACAAAAACAATGCTCGATGTGTTGGACTCTCTGCAGCTTACTCTTCATCGCTAACTAGCCTTTCACCTAAAAATAATTTGTCAGAAAAAAGTTAAAATAAAAAAATAAAAAATTAAGCCGTCAGGCTTACTGCATTGCGTCTCCAGACTTGGAAGGAGCACTGATGGTTGCGTCGCTGTAGGTAGTACCTTCAACTTCAACTTCGCTGCCGGACAATTCCTGCCATCTGTTTGCAACTACTTTACCTGCAAGTCTTGTGTCTGCGCCGCTGAAACCAGCTACTAGCATTGCCACGTTTCCGTTAGCATGCTCCCACAACTTAATTCTTGCTTTACCAGGCGTGAATCCTTCAGTACAGTCTGCTGGGTTTCCTAGTAATTGAGCAGATACTGTGTTTACACAAGGACCACCTACTGTGATCAAGTTCTGCGCATTTACACTGGCAACTTCACTATCTAGCTTGGTAGCATCAACAATAGTTACCGCTGCTAAACTTCCGCCTGAAGTGGAGGTTGTGGTTGTTGCGCCGCTGGTGAAGAACACTTGAGGCAGTCTCTGCTTCTCAGGGTAGTCAAACGTGTACTCTTGCGGAGAACCGCTTGGCGTCTTCTCAGTGACAAACACACCCATGCTGGTGTAACCGTAGGCAACTTCCGTCTCTCCGTCAGGAGTCAGGAAAGTCAGACCTCTTTGTGCAGCTCTTACTTCAGGTTCAGAAGAACCGGCTGTAAGATCCAGCTCGACAGTAGTTGGAACAACGTTATCATAGTCATCCCCGTCAGGAGTTGTCATTCTCACACTCACGTTTGACTGGTTTGTTGCAGAACCAAACCCACCATCAAAAGTAAAATTCCAGTTTGAACCATACGAATCCACGAAGGCAACGGCATCTGCACCTAAGACAGATCCATCGCCGTCCATATCTACCTCTATTTGGAAGTCGTCAGCTGCCAGAGTAGATGCGTTCTGCACCAGGAATGAGTAGCCACCTAACTTGATGGTTGCTACGGTTCCTGTTGCTGTCAATGAAGTTACGGAATAGTCCAATGTTTCGCCGCTTCCCTGATTCTTGAACTTAATCTTAGGGCTTGTAGCTGTTGACTTATCAGATCCCTCATATGACAATAGGTAAGACTTGGCAGAACCATCACCGGCAGTACCCCCAGTCAGAACAAAGTAGTCCTTTTTATAGATACCACCAACTCCAGTAGCGTGGGTAACATTCGATGAATTACTTCCTCCTCCAAGACTATTTGTACGATTCTCAAAGATGTGCAGTCTCTTCTGGCTGGTTCTACTGTTTGACTTCCAGGATTCTTCACCAAAACTTAAGTTGTACTGCGCTTCAGCATAAACTAAAGGCACATCAACTGGATTGCTGTCTCCGTCATATAACCTCAGCTTATATCTCCTGTCGGAAGATTTTTTCAGTTGAATCTCATGTGTTGGTTCAACAGTTAAGCCTTTATACTCAACATCAAAAGCCCCGCCAAAGAGTACTTCTTTTTCTTCTCCCTGCGCAGCGATGACATCGCTTAACTTCTCTCCTGCGCCAACCCAGTAGTCATCTTCTGAAGTCATGTTAAGTTCAATGGTGCTTATGGTTGCTTTAGTGTTATCATCAGTTCCAGTAATGATAACCTTAGTACCGTCAATATTTTCAGAACCCATCTCAAAATCTGCACTGCCATTTCCTGCGTTGTCTATGTCGGTATCTTTAAGCACTACTTTTTGCGCTCCCACATAGAACTCAGATGAATGTACTCCGCCAGCATAACTTTGGTATAACACTTCAGAAACACCAATCTCACTGCCGTCAGCAAGCACGTATGTTTCTCCGACTTTCAACTTGTTGGTTGATTCACCGTTAACCGTGAACTTTGCGTTAGTCGCATCAACATAAGTTAAAGCCACTTCATATTCCTTGCCTTTCACGGTGTAAGTGCCAGACTCACCTTCAAGTAAAGTATCCCTGCTGGCTCCAGCCATCAAGGTTAATTTCATAGAAAGAAGTTGTCCAGAGTTTCTTGTCGCTTCAACGATGGAATACATCTTGCCAAACATGACTAAATCTGTGTTTCTAAAGTCATCAAGATAATCTCCAGTAGTTACTGAAGTACCATCCACATCAGTTACATCTGACTCCGCAGTGGAACTGAACTCCAATTTATATTGAGCAATTTCCCTACCGCTTTTTACGAAAAAGTAGTCTGCAGAAACGTCGTCATCATTTTCATCAAATTTGACAAGACGGCTATTTGGAGCTGAGCCATCGGCATTAAAGAACAAGAACTGCTGGTAGTCATAACTCTTGGCATTAGTCGCAAAAGTTCCATCAGCCAATCCAGACAACTCTTCATCACCGATAAATGTGCTGATGTCTCTTACTGTTTCACTGACAAGAGCAGTACTGGAAGCGTTGCTGTTAGCCATCTCAAATTTCTTAGCGCTTGTTCCGACTTGCCAAGCATCTCCTGAAACAGAAACTGTACCAGATGCACCTGATGAAACATATTTCATAGTTGACGCAATGTCTGTCAAAGCCAAATTGTCAACTGCCGCTGCATTTTCTCCGACGACTAAAAGACCGTCGAATACGCCATCTGACACCATCATGTCAGGATAATTGCTTAAATCCGCAGCTGTCGCGCTCATTATAGTTGCTCCAAGCATAGTAAGCCCAGCACCAACCGCCAACATGCGCTTAACCGTTTTTTTTAGTACTTTCATTTTCTAAAACACACCTCCGTGTTTGAATAGGTTTTTGTTTTTTTACTCTTTTTTGTTTACTTTTTTCCTGTTTATGGACCATCCATAAAAATTCCGAACAGCACACCCGAGAAGGTACGCTTTTTCGATTTTATTGATGGACCAAACGCTTGAACGATAATCCCGAGACTACCGTGTAAGCATCTAGGTATCATCTAACACTAAAAATCGATTTATAAGTCTTTCGTAAAATCGGAGGCATAAAAAATTTCAAATAAATCTATACTGCGCGTATCCCTAAAATTTTTAGGTTTGAGCAGTTCACCCTTCCTCAATGATAAAAGATGGTTCTAGAACAAAGTTCTATTAATTTCGTCATTTGTAAGGGCATTACACCAATATATGCCGCAAAAGATTATAAACTTGCGCCTAAGATGCACGTATTTAGTTAGCGAGGGCCAGGGCGGTACATCCTACTGCGCTTCGGACTTCGGGTCTGCGACCACCCTCAGCTTACACCTAGAATTGTAGAATATGTTGCCCGCCAAATGGGCGCTCACTAACTAAATACCCAATAAAATAAACATGAAAATGATGATCAAAGAACTGCCTCTGCCTGAATTTTTCAAGAATTACTACAACAAATTTCCAAACCTGACTCCGATACAAAATAAATCTGTCCAGGCAGGTCTGCTTGAAGATAAGTCTTTGTTAGTATGCGCCCCCACAGCTTCCGGTAAAACTTTAGTTGCCACAATGGCCATAGTTAATGTAATAGGCAAGGGCAAAGCGGTATACCTAGTTCCGCTGAAAGCCCTAGCCAACGAGAAATATAAAGAATATCTGGATCTGTTTAAAAACACAGAACATAAAGCCATCATGTCTACAGGAGATATAGATTCAGAATCAAATTATTTGGCAAATTACGACCTGTTAATATTAACAACGGAAAAACTGGACAGTTTGTTAAGGCATAAAGTTTCCTGGCTTTCTGAAGTGAAGACAGTTATCGTTGATGAGATCCACTTATTGAACGATGCATCCAGAGGACCGACATTAGAGATCATTCTTACATTATTGAAGATGCTGATAAGACCGCAGATTATCGGGTTGTCCGCCACTATAGGAAACCCTGATGAATTAGCCGGATGGCTGGAAGCAGAGCTTGTCCAGGATGACTGGCGACCTGTAGAATTGAAACAAGGCGTGCATTTCAAGGAGACAGAGTTTTATTGAGTGTTTTGGACTACCATGCCTTTCAAAACACTTTTTAGATGAATTTGAATCTTGATTTTAGTCAAATGGGGAATTAATCAAAACTCCCTATAAATTGCTCGTTAACAAATCCTGACAAGATATTTATATATCTCATGAATTATGACACTGTAAACTTTTAGGCAGATAGCGCGTTTCCGCCGAGGCAGCAAGTCTCGCAGAGTTCAGAGAAACGACCTGAGTGAGCTTAATGCGAGCGAAGTTGAGTACGCCGGCTAGGTCTCGTCGCTATCTGCCTGCCGATAAAGTTACAGTGTCTGAATTATAAGAGATTTATGGCAGCTGAAACAGTATGCATCCCGACTGAAAAATATACAATGCTAAAAAGGAAAAAGGCTATTGCAGATGACTTGATTCTTCAATTGAGAGTTTTGATTAACCCCCCTAATTCACAAGTTTTATAGAGATAAACGCTTTCTTTTTGCATGAGGTGATTTAAATTACATTTGATCAATTAATTCTTCAACAACAATACGAGAAAGTAAAAGGAT
>Ga0210057_1000689_pt1 | contig 55037 bp, 37 predicted proteins | sample CryGeyCG2114_010_2_FD_183968 | JGI IMG/M metagenome (GOLD analysis project Ga0210057, IMG submission 183968) | Groundwater microbial communities from aquifer - Crystal Geyser CG10_big_fil_rev_8/21/14_0.10 (SPAdes) (version 2) | ecosystem: Environmental > Aquatic > Deep subsurface > Groundwater ...
TGTTATTCAAATATTCAAAAATTACGCAAAGCGCGTATTTTGCCGATTGGTTTTGAGTTGGCCGCACTAAAGTCAGATCCAGATAGTCCTTGGTCTTTGGGGGATGTGGTAAGCGGCTTTAGTGACTGTAATCAATTTGGCGAGGCAGACGATAATCATCCTTATTGTCATTTGATTGATCCTAATTGGGTCATAAAATCTCCACAGGCCAGATGTCAGGCGGAAGTTATCGGACCTGAACTTCTTGAAAAAACCATACCAACCAGAAAAGCAGAATGCGCGGATTTACAAACATGTGTTTCAGAGGAAAGCGATGGGACTTGCAACGCTTGGGGTTATTGTACAAAAGAAGAGAATGTGTGGCGTCTTGGAGGAGAAGAATGCCCGGATTATTATAGTACTTGTACTACATATAGTAATACAGCTAATGGCGCGTCAAATTCATTTTTGTCAAGAACATTAGATTTTGGCGAGTGTACTGAAAAATCAGTAGGATGTAGTGCGTACAGTTCTGAAAAAGTGGGTGATGAGTGGGTCACAACCATCACTACAGATACAGGTTTTAAAATCGCAGGAAGAGAGCAAACATTATTTTTTAATAATAAAGTAGAAACCTGTTCGGCAAGTTCAGAGGGGTGTTCGGTTTTTTATGGAGCGCAAAGGAATCCGGCTACAGGATTATTTACAAAAAATAATGATAAGTATATTAGAAATTCAGCTGATATTATTAACTTACAAAAGGCGCCGGATTATTTGCACTGTTATGATATTGATCCAAGTACGGAATATACAGTAGAATGGCCACAAACAGTATCGCAGGTTTTAAATGATTTGCCGGATAATTTGGAATGTGGAAATTTTGCCAGAGCATGCGCGCCGACGGAAGTGGGTTGTAGTAAATTTACTTCAGTAAATACCGGAGATGACGTATCTGCGATTGTAAGCATTGAAAACTCTTGCTCAAGCGAATGTGTTGGGTATGAGACTTTTAAACAGGAAGCGTCAAACTTTGAGGGCGAAGAATTTCCTCTTTATTTTATACCGAGATTAGGTCAAAGTTGTTTGGCTCAATCAACCGGATGTGATGAGTTTACTAATTTAGAAACTTCTGCGGAAGGAGAAAATTTAGAATATTATAATTATCTGCGTAGCTGTCTCAAGCCGGAAGAAACAGATGAAAAAATATTTCTTTCATGGGAAGGGTCTAATAATGAAGGATATGTTTTGAGAAACCACAGACTGGCAACGGTCGATGCTAATGATGCAACATATATAAATGGGTTGAATTTAGCTTATATTGGTACGCCAATTGAAATACCTAGTGTCGTTTTTCCAGAGGGATCTCCGGCTTATGGCGATAACACAAAAGACCAGTTGCAAAAAAATTATAATCTTTGCAATGAGACGGCTTATAACATATTGATAAATAATATTTTTGATCCCGATGCCGCCAGTCCTGATTGTCGACAGTTTTATGATAATGAAGGTAATATTTATTACAGGCTGTTGGCTGATACCGTTATTGTGTCAGAGCAATGCAAAGAGTTGCGCAAGACTGAATCAAATTTATTTGTCGATGCAAACATTACTGATCAATCATCATGTGAAGACGTGGCGGATGGCTTTTGGGATGCATCGGCGTCTATTTGTAACAGGTGTTATGGCGGCGGTCAGTATGAAAGTGGAACTTGTTTTTATAGGTCTTTGACAGAGGAATCATCACAATGTTCGGCCGTCTATTCCGGATGTCGGGCATATACCGGAAACACTGGAAATAACCTAAGACCAAATGTCATTTTGGATGGTTTTGAGGGCAGTCCTTCTGAGGCTTTGTCTGTTTGGAGCACTGGTTCCATTTCGGCAGAAGCATTGCAAAGCGCGCAGCACTCTTTGAGAGTCACAGGCGGAACTATTGAAAGAACTATTTCGGTAGGTACAATAGATTCAGACAGTTCCCTATATTCTGGCGCTTGGTACGAATTATCTTTTTGGGCTCGCGGTATACCTCAAAACTTGGTCATTACATTTGAGCAAGCGGGCGCTCAGGTTGGTTTATTTACTGCCGATGTTTTGGATCCGACTACGCCTAGTTTTGTTACTATTGGTAATTCTTGGAAAGAATATACTCTTGGTCCGGTTCAGTTTGATGGTAATCGTGGAGAAGATTTGACACTCAAGTTTGAATCTCTTGGAGGATCATCAGATTATTATATGGATAATGTCCGTTTAGCGCAGTTAGAAGATAATGTTTTCTTAGTAAAAGACTCATGGAAACAGCTTGTAACTATTAACAATGAAAATGTAGTGATTGACGCGCCGCTTGCATGTTTTGGCAACAATGTAAATCCGGAGGGCTTGCTTCCCGGTTCTGCGCTTGGTTGTAGTGAATATAATGATGAAAAAAACAACACTTATTATATTACTGGTTTTTCTTCTCTGTGCCGTGAAGATGCGATTGGCTGTCAGCCGGTATATGATTCAAATAATACGCCGGGCGATATACTCCCTCGTGTCTATAATGCTATTTGTAATGGCACGTCAGGGCTATGTGAAATCAATATAGGTGGAAAAGTAATAGGGTCTTGTAACATACCTGCCGGCCAAACAAAATGTTACGTGGAAGAAATGACTTTGCCTATTAACGATAACGGAACGCCAGATGATTTTAGTGATGATGAATATATACTATTGGATGCCTTATCAGGTAATCAGGTGGATTTGTCTACGGTATATATACCGCCTGAGTCTGGTGATCCTATATTTTTGACAAATCGTGGGGATTTCCAATGTTCTGAGTTAGAGGTAGGATGTACAAAACTTGGTTTACAAGACCATGTGATTCCAGATCAAAATTCCGGATCTTATCAATATTCAGATATTTACATAAAAAATAATCCAAATAATTATTCTAACACACTGTGCCGCCAAGAGTTGGTTGGTTGTAATGAGTATTCTACCGGCGCAAATAAATTTTATTTTAAAGATCCGGCTGAAACTGGAAATGCAATTTGTGTTTATAAGGATAATGTTGGTCAATTTAGCGGATGGTTTAAGAAAGATGTTGGAATTTGTGATGGTGCTGATACTTACTGCCGGTCAGATAACGATTGTGGGGGTAACAAGTGTAATGATATCGGGTCTGTTCCGTGTTATAATAATTTTTTGCAAAATGGAGATTCCTATGGAATTTGGTCAAACAGCTCTGTCGCGTATGAAGGTTTTGTTGGTCAATGTGAAACCAAATATAATGCCTGTACCCAATTAGTTGATCCGCAAGATACTTCGTCAATAAATCCGGATGGTCGTTCTTATTACCGTATTTACGATGATAAATTGACTAGTAGAGTAAGTGAGTGTAATGGACAGGTAAGCCTAAAGGAAGGCTGTGTTTTGTTTGACAAAGCAGATCAGCCAAATAAATTTTATAACTCAAAAGATACCTATGCGCTTAGTGGTTCTGACGGGTCAGGTTATGGTTTGGTAAACCCAGTTATATCATCAGATTCGGCCAACCCAAATGATTCTAATTTGATTTTAAAGGTGGATCGTGATCGCGAGTGTTCCGAGTGGCTTGCTTGTAGGGACAAAATAATCAGAACGGATGAAAATGGTAATAAGCAGATTTTGTGTACAAAATATGAAGCATGTAACGCGTTTAGGCAAGGCGAAGGAACTGAAGGGTGTTCAAATTTCATTGGCTCTAGCGTGAGCAGCGAATTTTTAGATGAAGAAGAATACATTTCCAGAGATGTCTCATGGTATGGTTATGATTATTCAGGTTATTCACTGCTTAACAAGTATCAAATTTCCAGTTATTCTTATTTGAGTTTTTCAGACGATGATGTCTTCCAATATTTAGGCGCAAATATACCAATACCATCTTATTTATCTAATACATGCGTTTCTGGCGGCTTTACAGATACCAATGGAAATGTATGTGGTCCGTTGGGTAACGGAAGGTGTTTTGCCGAAGAGTGTCTTTACAAAATAGACGGGGCTTCTTTTGAAGAATATGATTTTGATGGCTTGGTTGAGGATGAAGAGATAATGGCGGAAAAAATTAATAAAATGAGAGAGAGTCTTACACCGGCCTCATGCAAATCTTATCCGGAGGAAGACAGTCCATTCCCAAGAAAGATTTCAGATGATATTAGTGAGTTGATAAGTGTGCCGGGCAGTTATCTCAAAGTAAATGAAAACGTGCCGGAAAAGTCCAGAATTAATTTTACAGTATCCAATAATTTCTTTAAGAATGTTAATGTTTGCCAAGATGGATTGGATTGTTCTTGCGAATATAAAAAGTATGTTTATGGTGATGTGACAGATTATTATTCTACAACATCAACTGCCACCATTAGCGCTCCGATTGGAGTTTGCTCAGGTGGAGATAAGGGAGGCGAACCATGCGAAAGAGATATAGATTGCCAAGTCAAAGACGGTGGAGAAATAATATCTTCGGGTTCTTGCAGTAAATTAAAAGAGATACAGACCCATATAGGGTTACGTGGTTTTTGTTTGGAGCCGGATTTGAGCAGGCCGATAAATGGCAAAGCAGGTTTTGGAGAAAAACAAGAATATGCCTGTCAAACGTGGCTTCCAATCCAAACTTCCGCGTCAAATATTGATTTGCTCAATATGAATCTTGCAGCCGGATATGATCCGAGTTTGGATGCCAATCCAAGTTTAAATAGTGGAGAATTATATTGTGCAAGTACTCATAGAGGGGGAATTGTCGATCCTAGCTTTGACGCCGGAACTAATTTTGTAAACCGACTTCAAGCGGAAGCGCAAAATGATGATTTTACAAACACCTATATTGATCAAATATTTGATGAGCCAATGCCTCATTTTAATTGTACTTTGTATGATGATAAGACAACTGCAGATAATTCTTTTAATTTTAATTATGCTGAGGTGTGGAAACCGGGAACTCCCGGTGTGTATTGGGATGTTTTTAAAGATTTAACTAGGGATGACGATTATATTTTTGATTTTCTTCCGGTGGATCCAATGATTTATTTGAGGATACCTACATTTGAGTCAGTATCAGACAATGCCAACGGTTCACTATATTATTATTTAATGTGTTCTGGGTGTGCTGACAATCTTGGATACGGAGGCGGTGACTGTAGAGATGATTATGGATTTTATATATATCCGGATCAACCGGATGATAATAACTATGGTGATAACAATAATTCCTCGTCAGCTGCAAGGGCGGCAATTATAGAAAGCTGGAAGCCTTTTATGTATAAATTATTATCTTCTTTTGCCTGGAACCGCATTGGAAATAATTCTGTTTTGCTTAGAGCAGAATATCATCCAAACAAAGATTTAACACCAGGGGATTTAGACCACAAACAGCGTTTTGCTCCATGGGTTGGTGGTTCAGAATCTGATCAGGATTTTGAAGTTGATCATGGTGCGTTTGATAAATATTATCATGACCCTGATTTTAGCGATAATGCTGACCCAACAAAGTATAAAGGTTTGTATATTTTTGATAATGCTACAGACTTTATAAACGAGGATTCTGTAAAAGATATGTATTTTATTCCTGTAACATACAAAGGAACTGTCCGTGGCGGATTGCCAAAAACAATAAATGATCTGGCTAACCCAACAATTCCAACCGAAAAATCAGATTGGGACAATGAAGTTTTGCGGTTGCCTATAAAAGAATTAAAGACTGGCAATGGGATATTGAACGGTTCAATTGATCCAATAAGAAGCGTGGTTATCGATAAGGACCAAGGAGATGGAAGCGGCGCGCTAGAAGATCAGGGAGAAAAAATTATTAATTTTTCAATAACCAAAGGAGATTCTAATGGACAAATTATACCTGGTATGATTAGTCCAAACTCAGAAATGGACGGGGTGCCGATTTATAGTGGAAGTGAATTTTCAAAAAATCTATTATTGACTTGGAAGTATAAGATAAACAGAGAAGACCACCCGGAATTTTTTTATGGTGATGAGCCAGGCGATATTACCACAAAATACGTATTGGTATTTTTTGGAAATAATACCGGTCCGCGAGGTTATAATTATGGTTCTTCTGATCTTCTCAATGTTGTGGCTCCGGTATTTATTACGGATAAACTTGGCTTTGGAGGAGCTCCGGGACCTTTTGTCCCATCTGACAGGGATTTGAATGATCCTTTTACCGCAGAGTGTCAAACAGGTTATGTTGATTACAATACTGAGGCAGCTGAAGATCCTCATTATAATCCATGGTGGGCAGTGGCTGTTAATTTTGGCGCTAATGGAGAGTTTAAGGGTTATACCACCAGATGGTGTCGAGGATATAACTCAAGAGCCACTGGCGCCGAAGATGAAAATGCCGAATTGGGAGCCGGTATTAGTTTTGCTGTTATAGCTGATATGGCAAATCAGTGTTCAGAATATGTGAAGGTACATGATAGTGATAATTCATCAACCGGCAAGACATTGAACAAGGCGTGGACAAACAGGGTTTGGAGAGGCGCTGTAAATAGCGATGGGACTCCTCTTAATCACCCGCTTCGAGACTATGGTATTTATGGCAATTTTGTAAAACCAATGATTGATAGAGATTTTGCGCAACAGCCCTTTGGTTCTTTGAGGTTATCAGAGAGCGTTCTAGATAGTTTGGAAAATGATGAGCTAACGGAATATAGTTTTGAGGACAGGACTACGGATGGTATCCCATATTCATGTAGATATTTTAGCAGTCTAAGCGGATTTTCCTCCATATTGGTAGGATACCAAACAAATTCATGCGCTTTTGATAAGGATTCAAATTATAGAGAGGTGGCATCAGGATATAATGCAAATGAAATGATGCTACTGTTAACTTCAAAAAGTTCGTTATACGCGCAGGATGCCCTTTTTGAATTGTTTGCCTATCAATTTACGCGCGCGGAGATAAACCCACAGGCTCAAAATTATCTGGACTCTTCATTGCCGGCAGATGTTATGGACAGGAGTGATATTTTGTATGGCCGTCATTTGGTTTTGAGAGAGAACCATGACGTTTTTATTGATCACGACACGCCGCCAGTGCTGCCTGAGGTGGCAGAAAAGTATGAATATTTGAGACCGCCGGCTGTTTTTTCAGTAAATCCAATATTGTGTTCAGAAGAGAATCTTCTCGAAACCGGCGAACCATGCGTTGCGGCCGAGTATGATAACATTACGGTTAATGGGCGAACCGGGGTTTTAAACGATTACGATAACGATCTTATTCTAAGTTCAGAAGAAAGACAAAAAGAAGAAGATCATATTGCTATTGGAAGTTTCACTGCCAATGTTAAATTTTTTGCGTTTGCAGATGATAATCGTATGCCAATTAGAAAAGTATCTGTCCATTGGGGTGATAATAGTACTCAACCAATATCAAATGAATTTAAGTATGGCTATTATAAGAATAGCAAGCCATTTTGTACTTCTGATCCAAACGGCGATGAGGTGATTCCTGTTTGCAGAAGATCCTTTGAAAAAGATGTTATCCCGTCAAGTCTGACATGCCAGAAAAATTTTGATTGTCCTGATAATTTTATGGATGTCCATATTACTTCCAAGGAGTTGGAATCCGGTCTTGAAGCTCCGGCTGGACCTTCGGTAGATAGAACTCAGGAATGTGTATCTGTTAATAAATTACGAGAAGATCCTCTGTATTCGCTCTTTACATATGATACGCCTCGTTTTGGAAATGCTCCTAGAGCTTGTACAACCGAACCGTTTGAATTTGAGCACATATATAGTTGTTCGGTTTCAACCGCTAATTTTACAATTAGTGATCTGTCTACACAAACCAAGGCAAACCTTGCTAGTGCCGGGTACAACGACCCTGCGCAGCCAGTTTGTGTATTTAAGCCAAGAGTTCAGGTAATAGATAATTGGGGATATTGTAATGGTTGGTGTGTAGATAATGATGCCGGTCCGGAAAAAGGAGGAAATTACTGCTATACTCCAGACCCAAAGAGTTCTGAAGGCGAGTGCGCTTGGCCGTCAGATTTTTCTACCACAGATAGAGATCACGCTCCGTGGACAGAGTACAAAGGTAATATAGTTATAATACCGACAACATAAATACATGCAAACATTTAAACAAATTTTCTCAAACCCCATCTTGCCTCTCTTATAAGAGAAAACATAAACAAAAACATGAAAAAAATATTTCAAAAATTGAATAAAACAAAAAAGTATCAAAAATTGATGATGATGTTTCTTTTTGTGACGCTAGTAGCTGGCGGATTATTTCTTTTTGCCGAACCGGCATCTGCAGCGTGGTACAATCCGGTTGATTGGCTTACAAGCGCGGCTTCAAGTGCTGCTAAGGGTATAGTTAATGCGTTGATAGAATTTGTTTCTTGGATTATGCTGTTGATTGCAGGGCTTTTCCTAAAGCTGGCTGTTTTTTTCTTGAATCTATTAATGAGAGTTGCCGAATATAGTGATTATATGAATGCCCCTCCGGTACTCTTGGGATGGGTGATGATGAGAGATTTGGCCAATATGTTTTTTATTGTGGCTCTCTTAGTGATAGCTTTTGGAACAGTTTTGGGAATAGAAAAATACGAATGGAAAAAATCGCTCGTAAAAGTGGTATTGATGGCAATTTTTATAAATTTTAGCAAGTTAATACTTCAATTAATTATTGATTCAGCGCATGTTGTAACCATAACGTACTTATCAGCATTTAAAGATGCTTCTGCGGGTAATTTGATAAAGATGTTTAAGCTGGATGAGATTTTATCATTGACCAAAGATAACGCCAGTTTTAAGGGGGATATAAAATGGGACGTACTTTTGTCAGGTGTATTTGGTTTGATATTGGCAGCTTTTACAATGGCAACTGTTGGCGCGTATTTGGCGATAATGTTAGCCCGATTAGTAATGTTGTGGGTGCTGATGATTGTATCACCCCTTGCATTTATTGCTCAAGCCTTTCCGTTTGCCCAAAAATTTGCCAATGAATTTTGGACAAAATTTATTCACCATGTGGTGGTCGCGCCGGTAATGGTTTTCTTTTTATGGCTTACATTCGCAACTATGGGACAGGGAAAAATTTCACAAGACATAGGCGTTGAAACATCACAATTCGCAGCGTTTGCCGCTTCTGGCGGACTAGGGTCACAAATAGGCGTGAGTAAACAGCCGAAGGTTGCTATAAATAAAGCTGCTACTTGGGAAAATTTGTCTAGTTTTGCTATTGGGATGGCCTTTATGATTGCGGGGCTTATGTTTGTGCAAAAACTTGGCGTCGTCGGTGGAAGCGCGGCCGGCAGCGCAATTAATTTTGGCAAAAGAGTGGCAACAGTGGCGAGTGGTCTGTCTACTGGTCAAGGAATAGCTAGGTGGGGAGTTGCCAAGGGTAAAAAGGCTGTGGTTGGAGCCGTTGAGTTAGGCTTAAAGAAAGCCCCTATCATAGGCGGAGATGCTTTGAAGCGCAGAGGGGCCGCTATAAAAGGAAGAGCAATGCAATTGTATTCTAGAGCGCCAGTTTTGGGTGCCAAAGATAGAAATGCAATTGCCAAACAAATGGAGGGTTATGGCAAGGGGGAAAAAGGTGTTAAGGGTTGGTTAAAGCGTAGGGCTGGATCAGCTGCGGCTGGTTTTATGGAAACTGGTGGTAGAGCAGATAAAAGAGCCAGTGATTGGAGAGAAGGAATTGAGAACGAGAAAAAAATAATGGAAGCTGGCTACAGAACAAGTTCAAGCCCAGCCGGTCAGTTTAAACTGGAGACAAGAGTAAAGCTTGAAATGGAAGAAAAGAAAAAAGCGGAAAAGCAAAAGTTGAAGGGCTTAGCCAAAAAAGAGGAATTACTAAAGGGTGAAGATAGAGAGGCAAAGAGATTTCAAGAAAGTGAAAAGACTATTTTTGAAACAGAGGCGGAGATTGTAAAGATGAGGCCAGAGGTTGGTATTGCCGAGGCAGAAAGAAAGGCGGCGGCATATAGGAGAAAAGGCATGCATCCGGAAGCGCAGGCAATAGAAAGTTATCTGGGAGAGTTTGGCGATCAAGAAAAGAAAACATTAGAGGGAATGAATTTTTCAGAGGTGGTGGCAACTGGTCAGCAAGGCGTGAGGAAGCTTAATGAAGTGAGACAAGAAATTGAAAGACAAGGAGAAAAGCCGGAACTTCTTGAGGAGGAGAGATCTTTGATTAGGCAAAATATGGCTGTATTAGACAAAGGAATGTCCGGTGGTTCAGAACAAGGTATGGCAACACTTCGTGCTATGTTGGGTGAAGCTGGTTGGGATTTGGACAAGGAGGCATTGTCAGGAGAAAATTTATCAAGGGCAATGTTGTCCGCTTTTTCTGGTAAAAAGATTGAGGTGGGAGCAGAGGAAAAAGTTGATAAAAAAATAAGGGAAGCCTTTAATAGGCCTAATATGTATAATCGCGCAATGAGAAATCTGGATACATCATTGAGGCATGCATCTCAAGACGGCGCGCCAATATTGGCAGGTGTGGTTGGTACGGAATTAGAGGCAGATCCAAGTGGTCGTGGAGTCCGCGCTGTATATGGAGTAGGAAATAATTTTGGCGGTCAGAATTTAGCGGGGGAACAGATTAGGGATAAAGAAAGAAGTTTTGGGACAAATTATGGAAATATTGAGTATTATGCAAGCAGGCAGAAATTGTCTAATGTTCAAAGCTTGGATGGTGTTGGTTCTAGTAATAAGGCCGGGAAAGTCGTGGATTTTCATGAGGATAGCGCCATCTCCTTATTTAGGGGAGCAAATAGTCTTGCCTTGTCAAAAATACCGGTTTCTCTTAGAAAAGATTTTAATGATATCGTAGTTGATATTTCTTCTGATATAGGCAAAGAAAGGATTAATCATATAATTCAAACACTCAAAAAAATGAGAGAAAGTTTGGCAGATGATGCGGCCAAGGATGTGTTTGTCGATATTTTGGATGATGGCTTGATAGATAAAATAGAGGCGGCTAAGAGTGAACTGAGCGATGGGGCAAAGAAAGATTTTGAAGAATTGATAAGGAAGAACAGGCTGGTAAAAGGGGGTAATGAAGATTTAGAGTAAAAACAAATATTTAAATATATAGTCGAAACCAATTATGGAAATGTCATATATACCAAATAAAGCTAAACTATCTAATTTTCAGGAAACTGAGGATAAGTTTTTTTTGGAAGATTATGTTGGTATTAAAAATCAAGATGAAATTTACGAACAATTGGATTCATATTTTAGTGCAGCTTCTATAGAGGATCTGTTATTTTATAGAAATACATACTGGAAATTATATGTATATTGCACATGGGATTCATTGAATAAACTTACAGAAGAAGAATTTTTGGTTGTGGTTGAAAAACAAATTCCTGATGCCTTGAGCATGGGAATTGATGTGTGGGAGAAAATTATATGGTATCTTGGCTTGAGGCCGGGGTATCCGCTTGATGTTGGGACAAAATATGAAAAAATAAAAAATAGCTTTTTTAATTCTCAAATGGTTTTTGGATTGGATGGGAAAGATAAGGTAAAAATTTCTAAAATTATCAATGATATCGTTTTGCTTGATAGGCAGGGTAATGATTCTTTGGAAGTTGCGGATTTTTTGACAAAAATAGAAAAAATAATTTCTGATAACAAAATTAATAGCAAGCATTTTTATGGTACCCCAACCGAAGCGGCCCGTAATTTTCTTGATTTGGTTCATTTTTTTATAGGGGTTGATGCTTCCGGGATTGAGTATGTGATTAATTCTGCTTTATGGCCGGATGTTGATTTGGCTTTAACTTTGGGCGGGGGCTTAGGTGTTGTCCCTACCGAGGAGACAGAGGGCGTTAGTACAGAAGAAGCCAGTGAAAAGAAAGAAGACGCAGGCTTGGCAGAAAATAAAACTCCAGAATCCGCACCATCCGCTGTGAGCAATATTGAACCAAAAAGGGATGTAATCACAGAAAAGTCCTTTGTGGAAGAATTGTCAGAACATAAAAATGATTTTAAAGAATGGACAAAACATGCCGAAACTTTGCGCAAAGTTTTGGACTGGCTCAAGTCTTTTACTGATAACAAAAAGGCGAGACAAGAATTAAAAATTATTTTAGAAAAAACTTTGGGATCAAAAAGTCTTGAGGATACAGATAATATTTTCGCATTGGCTCGGTTAGACGAATTTTTAATAAAAAATAATTATGGCGGAGATGATTTGATCCATTATGATGAAGACTCTGATTCGTTTAAGTGGGGCAAGTGATTGTCACGTAACATATATCATATAACACGCAACACCACTTTGTCATTCCGAACCCCTCTCAAGAGGGTGAGGAATCTTTAGAAAGAAATATAAGATTACAGAAAGATCTCTCATCCCTAAAAAGGATTCGAGATGACACAAAAATTTAACACTAACATCAATTCAATGTTTAAATGCTTATATGAACAATAATGATCCTACAATTTTAGTCAAAAAAGCCGACGGGACTGCCGTTAGGATGACTTTGGATGAGTTAAAGAAAATGAAGAGCAAGGGTGGACAAAAACAAAGTCCGGTTACTGCAAAGGAATTTCCCAAGCCACCTATATTGAAAGTTCGAGAAATTAAGCCAAGAAAAAGGCAAGACACCAAGGCAATGTTTTCTAGTTTACAAAAAGAGGCAGGCAGGCTATCTCCCTTGAAAAGGGAGAATAGCAAAATTTTAAATACCCAGTGGGAGAATAAGGACCACCAATCGCTGTTGGATGAACCGTTTGGTGATGATAATGATTTGCCGGTCCCGGTAAAAGAAAATGAGCATCGTTTATCTGGCGCAACTCCGGTAAAAGATCTTTTTGTTGACGAAGCAAAATATCAGAAAAGTAAAGACGCAAAGAGTAGCAAAGAGTCCTACACTGTCACTCCCGTCCCGACTGAGTCGGGAGGAATCCATGAGGTGCCAGAAAAAGAATATAAGCCAACGCACCTTGAGTCAAAAGTAGACTTATCAATAAGGCCGTTAATGTCTTTATCAAAATCAATTAGCTCTAAACCGACAATTGATGATGTAAAACCGCCAAAAGTAGGAAAACAAACTGTCGGTCCCGTAGAAGAGCTAGAGAGTTTTTCGGTGGCTGATTTTAGAAGGCTGGGAGTAAATATGGAAGCGATGGAAAATAAATTAATAGAAAAATTTAAAACTTTAAAACACGATTCTTATTTGAGGTATATGGATGGTGTTAAAGCATGGTATAATAGTCCTATATATGCGCGATATCAGGATATTATTTCTGAATCATTAAAACAGAATAAAACACTAGACGTCATACTGCGAGAAGTGACAAAAACTGAAGATTTAAAAAAGGAAGAGTTTATGGTAATACTTAGGCTCAATAAAACAATAAGTCAATAAGATGAATCCGTAATTTAAGGTAATTAACAAACCCAATTACAACAATTTGAACATTTAGAACATATATAACATTTATTATGCAGCAATTCACTGTCCCACAATTTATTGATATAGAGGACAAGATATTTGGACCAGTTACAATTAGGCAGTTTTTAATTTTATTGGTTGGCGGCATCATAGTTTTTATTGCTTATCGTTATGGTGACCTTGCTTTGTTTGGCTTAGTTTTGGCGATTGTAGGCACTCTTAGCTTAACATTTGCTTTTGTAAAAATAAATGGACAAAGTTTTCATTACTTTGTGTTGAATATAGTTCAAACAACCAAGAAGCCGAGTTTGAGAGTTTGGAAAAAAGATTATGACAAATCTGAATTGAATTTTTTTAGGAAGCAAGATATTGATACTGGAATAATGGAGCATATAGAAAAGAAAAAGGCCAAACGCCAGCACATTCGTGATTTATCACTAATTGTAAATACGGGCGGTTATTATAAAGCGGAAGAATAAAAATGTTATAGATGTTGTAGTTGTTTTATCGCTCCGCTTGCTCAAAATGAAATTTTAATTAACAAACTCAATTACAACAATTTGAACATTTAGAACACTTGTAACATCATTTATGCCAGATAAAAAGAAAAACAAAAAAACCGGAATTCCTTCAACAAAGGCGCATTTGCCTATTTCAGAAATAAAAGAAGGGGTTGTTGTTTTGAGAGATGGCACAATTAGGTCTATTTTGATAGTTTCAAGTATTAATTTTGCGCTTAAATCTGAGGATGAGCAGAATGCGCTTATTTCCTCTTATGTTAGTTTTCTAAACTCAATAGACTTTCCTCTTCAGATTGTGGTTCAGTCAAGGAAATTGCAAATACAGCCATACCTTGATCATTTGTCTGTCCGGGAAAAGGAACAGACAAATGAATTATTGCGAGTGCAAACCGCGGATTATAAGGCATTCATACAGGAATTGGTAGAAATTGGTGAAATTATGACAAAGAAATTCTTTGTAATAATAACATATAATCCATTATCAAATAAGAAGAAATCATTTTTTTCTAGGTTCAAAGAAATTTTACGCCCAATGTTGCCAATTCGCCTGAAAGAGGATATATTTCAAAGACGCAAGAAAGATTTAGATTTGAGAATAAGGCTTGTGAGCTCAGGGCTGTCGAGTATTGGGTTGAATGTTGTTCAATTAGATACCCAGGCATTGATAGAGTTATTTTACTCAACATATAATCCGGATATTTCATTTTCAGAACCCATTGGAGATATTTCTAAAATACAAGTAGAGTAATAAAAACGTTATAGATGTTGTAGTTGTTTTATCGCTCCGCTTGCTCAAAATGAAATTTTAATTAACAAACTCAATTACAACAATTTGAACATTTAGAACACTTGTAACATTATTTATGGCCTTCAAACCAATTATTACAACTAAAAAGAGGATTGAAAAGGAAGATAAAAAGAAAAAAAGCAAGCGGAAAGATATACAGGAAGGATTGATAAGTCTTGAGGAGGAGCGTCTTTATAGAGAAGGTACGGTTACGATCCGTGATCTAATTGCTCCTTCTTCATTTAAAGTAGAGTCCAACTTCATTCAATTAGGAGATATTTTCTTAAGGACTATTTTTGTTGTGTCCTATCCAAGGTATATCTCTATTGGATGGAGTTCTCCGATATTGAATTTGAATAATAGTATGGATATATCAATGTTTTTTTATCCGGTCAAGGCAGAGATAATACTGAAGCAATTAAAGAAAAAAGTTGGAACTTTGGAAGCGCAGATTACAGCTGATTCAGACAAAGGCGCTCCTCGCGACCCTATTCGTGAAACAGCGTTGCGTGATATTGAGGAGCTTAGAGATAACTTAACCCAAGGAACTGAGCATTTTTTTCAATTTGCTTTTTATATTACGCTATACGCAAAAGATAAAGCAGAGCTTGATAGAGTGACAGAAGATATACAAAATATTTTTGCCGGAAAATTGATTAATAGTAAAAAAGTTTTGTTTCAGGCGGAGCAAGGTTTTACATCTACTTTGCCCCTTGGAATAGATGAAATATCAGTTGCATTCAATATGAATTCTTCTCCGATTGCATCATCATTTCCTTTTATTTCCTCGGAACTTTCTAGTGACAATGGAATTTTGTATGGTATCAATAGGCATAATAATAGTCTGATTCTATTTGATAGGTTTTCTTTGCAAAATGCTAATATGGTTGTGTTTGCAACTTCCGGCGCCGGAAAGTCTTATGCAGTGAAATTGGAAGTTCTTAGGAGTTTGATGATGGGAGTAGATGTTATTATTATTGATCCTGAAATGGAATATCGTCAATTGTCTGACGCGGTTGGCGGTTCGTATGTGAACATATCACTTGCCTCAGAAGGCAAAGTAAATCCATTTGATTTGCCTCGTCCGGTTGGAGCTGAGATTTCGGTGGAAGATATTATACGCAGCGCTGTTATTACCCTTAAGGGCCTTATTCGTATAATGTTTGGCAGTTTGACCACGGAAGAGGATTCTATTATGGATAGAGCGCTTTTGGAAACCTTTGCAAAAAAAGATATTACTCCGGCAAGTGATTTGGCTACTTTGGAGCCGCCAATAATGCAAGATTTACTTGACGTTTTGGAGGGGATGGAGGGGGCTGGAAATATGGCAATAAAGTTGCATAAGTATACTGACGGGACTTTTTCAGGACTTTTCAATTCTCCGACAACAGTCAATATGACCAATCAATTGGTAATTTTTAGTGTGCGTGATCTTGAGGATGAGTTAAGGCCGATGGCAATTTATACATTGATTAATTATATTTGGAATGTGGTGAGATCGGAAAGAAAAAAGAGGCTTCTTATCATTGATGAGGCATGGTGGCTTATGACACACGAAGACAGTGCTAAGTTTATTTATGCTCTTGTAAAGCGTGCTAGGAAATATTATTTGGGAGTTACTACTATCACACAAGATGTAAATGACTTTTTAAGATCCGCATATGGGCAAGCGATTGTTACAAACTCTGCCTTGCAATTGCTTTTGCGCCAATCGCCGGCATCAATAGATATGATACAAAAAGTTTTTATTCTTACAGAAGGAGAGAAGTATTTGTTGTTGGAAAGCGCTGTTGGGGAAGGGATTTTTTTTGCCGGATTAAAGCACGCTGCTATAAAAGTGGTGGCATCTTATACAGAGGATCAACTTATAACCTCTGATCCTAAACAGTTATTAGAAATTGAAAAAGCAAAAAGAGAGTTTGAGGAACAGACAGGAGGGAAATCCACTCAACCACCTGACCACCTGACCATTTGATTATTTGTGTTTATTTTCAAATAAAAAAACATGTCTTTAAAAAAACTGCAAAATAGTAAAATATATAATAACTAATTAAACCTTACTGCCAAGTTAGTGATTAAGTGTTTGGGTGGTTAGGTGTTAAAGTGAATAAGTATGATAACTTTAAGAAAAAAAATATTTATAATTTCCGGCATAGCAGTTGGTCTTTTGATTTCACTTCTTTTGGTTATTTATTTGAGGGGCAACCAAAATAACATTCCTTCTCCTTTTGGTGGAGAAAAAAATAATGGTGCGGATTCTTTGGGACAGTCAGCGGATTCTTTGTCAAATGGGAGCTCATTTATTCCAACCAATAGGATTATTACTGATCCAAGACAAGTTTTAAATCAGACGTCGGACGAGATTTATACAAAGCAACTGGCTGTAATTTTTGTTGAAAGATTTGGCAGTTATTCAAACAAAAATAATAATTCCCACATTGACAATGTGTTGGCCTTGTCAACAGATAGTATGGTGAAGTGGCTTAATTCTCAAAGAATAGACCAAGAAATAATATATGAGGGGGTTACAGTCAAAGTAGTGGCGAGCAGTATCGATACGCTCTTAAAGGAGAAAGCCTTAATTTCTATTGGCGCCCAAGAGACGACTCAAAATCTAAATTCACAACAATCAAAATTTAGAACAGGTATTGTCGAGCTAACAAAAGTAGGGGGTGAGTGGAAAGTCAATAAGTTTTATTGGGACGAATAAATTAAATTTTTAATTTATAATTCTTAATTTTCAAACAATGACAAATTTATTAATTAATAATTTCAAAACACGATGTTTAATAATTTAAAAAAATTAATCATTGAAAATTGTTTATAAATTAGAAATTTTAACATCGGTCCCTTTCGGACTTTTTGTTTTATATGAAAACTTTGCAGAGAAAAATGATTGAAGGTTTGAAGAACTATATTTTTCCTATTTTTTGCTTGAATTGTAAAAAAGAGGGGGTTTGGGTTTGTGGGAAGTGTAAATCTTCTTTGGTTGTAAAGCGGACATGTTGTTGCCCAATATGCCGAGCTATCAATGAGTTTGGTGAGTATTGTTTTAATTGTAAAAAAGATTCGTTTTTGTATTCACATAATAGTATTTTTAAATATGCGGAGGATTCGCTAATCGAAAAAATTATTTATACTTTTAAATATAAATATGTAGAGGATATTATTTATATTTTAAAATACTCTTTACAAGAGTATTTTAAAAAAAATTTTGAGGTTTTTAAAGATATTGATTTAATAATTCCTATCCCTCTTCATCCTCGTAGATTTGCAGAAAGAGGGTTCAATCAAGCAGAGTTGATTGCTAATAATGTTGGAGGTTTTTTGAATAAAGATATTATATCTGATATTATCGTTCGCAATAGATATACGGAGGTTCAGGCAAAATTAAATAAAGGATCAAGGATAAAAAATATAGCAGGTGCTTTTAGTATAAACTCTCACGTCAAAAAGTTTGGTATGGAGTTGGAGAATAAAGATAGTATTATTGGAAAAAATATTTTATTAGTGGATGATGTTTTTACAACTGGCAGTACTATGCAGGAGTGCGCAAAGATATTAAGGCAAAACGGAGCCAAAAAAATATATGGATTTACAATAGCGAGGGGATAATCATTTTAAAACAAAAAATCCGCTAAAAGCGGATTTTTTGTTGTGGAAGAGGTGAGATTCCTGCCTGCCGGCAGGCAGGTACCCATCGGGGCATAAGGGTACACTTATCCCGCACTTAGTCGGGGCAAACTTCTCATCCCACCTATTTTTATAATTGCGGAAGGGGTGGGATTTACCCCTCGGGGCATAAACTTCTCATCCCACCTATTTTTATAATTGCGGAAGGGGTGGGATTCGAACCCACGGTACCCTTTCAGGCACAACGGTTTTCAAGACCGTCGCATTCGACCACTCTGCCACCCTTCCAATTAGAAAATACTCTGACATTTTAACTTATTTTTGTTGCTATGTCAACCTCAAAAGAAAAGGGAAGGCTTTTTTATGAGCCTTCCCGCTATTAGAACAACTTGTTTATTTTTTTGGATGGCATGGTGTTACCATTTTGCTCCTATGCCTAGTCCGAGTCTTGCACCATTTGTGTTTGCGCTTACGTCTAGTTCTAAGTGGAGCGCTCTTATATTGAAATCTAATGTACTAATTCCGGTAAGTCTTGTTTTGTTGGAAAAATCAGTTGGGAAAATTACTGTTTTTTTTGAAATATACAATACTGATATATCATTTTTTTGATATTCCATAGTGAAGTGTAGCTCATATGCTACACCCAAGCGTAGCTCCAGATTGGAGGCAAAAAACTTGTTTTTCCAGAATTTTCTTTTGAAAACAGGGAAAGACAGGTTTGGCGTGACAATCCACTCTACAATTTTTGTACTGCTTTCTATTTCCACCAATTCACTTGATAAATCTTCCGGATCCGGGAGGACTTGCGTGAAGTACGAAATTTCTTGTGATTTGGACACAAGGAATGTGGTTCCAAAGCGCCAGAATCCATTTGTGCTTGTGCTTGATACAGATATTCCGCTATAGATTTTTTTATCTTTGTCGTATCTGTTGAATCTCCAGTTACCGTTATGGTCTTTGTGGTAAATGGGGTATCCCCAATATTTTGCAAAAGTAAGGATGGGCTTACTTTTTGTTAATTTTTTTACCTCAAGCGATCTTTTGCCCATTTGATCAATCTTTTTTTCCAATCGATCAATTTTTTCAGCTAGGCTTTCTTTACGGGGGGCTGTGGCAACAGGTGTTGCATCAGTTTTTTTGGCTGTATTTTTGGGCGTAAGATTTGCGGCTTTTGTGTTTTCTTTTGAATACGATGTCTTTGTAAAAGAAATCAAACAAAAAATAATGGTTGATAAAAATAGAGTTTTTTTGAGCATTACGATCTCCCTCTTTGGCTTTTGTAAAAGAACAGGATTGTTCTGTAATTTACTATAGCATCTTTATCCGTTTTTGGCAATAGACTGAGAGAGGGTGATTTTTGAGCTATATTTTGCTTTATCTATGTGGATTATATATCCATTTGGAATTTTTTGATCTTGCTATATCTGCAGGAGTGGTCTCTTCCATAAAGAATTCAGTATCTTTTTTGTTTGTAAACAAAGTTGACTTTTTTTTGTCTTTTGGCATAGCTTCAAAAAATGCTTTTTGGATGAATGAACTGCATATAAAGGCATCTTTGTTTACTAGATATTTTTTTAGATGTTTATCATCTTTTTTCCCCTTTAGTTTGTTTGTTATATAACTTAGGAGAAAAGCCAGTAGGCGGATATAGTCATATGGTATGTCTACATTGTTAAACATAAAAGATAGGGCTCGTTCTTTGGTTTCATTTGATAGGTCTGGTATTCTTTTTACCCCTAAGTCGTAGTTTTCTTTAAATTTTTGTGTGAATTTTTGTATGCGATGTATTTCAATACCGTGAGTTTCCGCGCCTACAACCAGTATATTCTTAAAAGGCATTTTTTTAGTAGGTATAAAAAATACCAAAACAGCATGGCTCCAGTGGCTTTTTGTAACTTTTCTTATAATTTTTGAATAAATTTTTGTTTCTTTAACCAAAATAATATCACCTACCTGTAATTTGGATTCAATTTTTTTCCATTCTTTGATTTTTTTATCAATTCTCTTCATGTCATTTTTCATTATATATCCATACGCAGTTTTTGCTATTGGCAATATCTGCCGGAGTGGTTATTTCCTGCAATTCTATTGGAGAGACAAAATCCGTTTTAAATATAAATCTATCTTTTTTGTTTAGACTGGCTACTTCATAAAAAGCCTTTTGGACAAAACCGGTACAACTGTATCTTTGTCTTCGGAGCATCCATTTTTTGTAAGTCTTAGACATGGCGGCGCAAAGAAATTTTAGTCTAGAAAGCTTATAGTATGGGGCATCAACATTCGTGAGAGAAAACGCTATTATATTTTCTCTATCATGTTCACTTAAATCCGGCACTCTCTTTATCCCTATATCATATTTATCTGGATTTATTAAATATTTTTCTAATTTGTGCACCTCAATGCCTTTTGGAGGGATTGCTTCTATGATTTGATCATAAAGGCGTCCCTTTTTAGGGTCTTTTGTAAATAGAACCAAAGCTGTATGATCCCAATAATTATCGGTTACTTTTTGTAGGAGGTATTTCAGAAAATTACGCTTGGTGTGTACTAGAATAATATCTGCTTGATTCAGTTTTGGCAGCACACCATTGATCCTCTCTAGAGGGTAGGCTATATGTTTTTTTGTTTTTGTAGACGACATAAGATAATATTAGTGATGCTAATATTATATCATTTTTATAACGAATAACCCAGATAATATATCTTGATTTAAAAAAGCCCCCAATTCACATCATTATAGCGTTCGTCGTTAGGATGATGTGGATTGGGGGCTCTTGCAAAAGTGATTCTTGGCGGAGAGAGAGGGATTCGAACCCTCGAAGCCCTTGCGGACTTAACATCTTAGCAGGATGCTGCTTTCAGCCACTCAGCCATCTCTCCATCGTAACAATTAACAGTTTACAATTAACGATTAACAAACTGTAATATTTGTATGGTGATAATACTATAATTTGTCAGTTTAGTCAATCCCGACAAGTCGGGGCTATTTTCATTATTGTGATTATTTTGCTATAATAAATGTATTCTATGAAAGAAGACCAAACAAAAAAGGATGTGGATATATTTGAGATGGTTTTAGAATCTCCTGGAGGGGGTTATTCTTTTGATTCAAAAAGTTCTCCAATTAATGTTGACTGGCAAGAGGATCATCAAGAAGGGCAGCTGGCTGTTGATGTAATAAATACAGAAAAAGAACTTGTGGTTGTCTCTACTATGGCAGGCGCGGATGCAGAAAAAGTTGAGGTTTATATACACAACGATTTGCTTACAATTCGTGGTGCAAGGATAATGCCTGTGGAAAAGTTAGAAGATCCAAACTATCTTCATCAAGAATGTTATTGGGGTAGGTTTTCCAGGACAATTGTACTGCCGGTAGATGTAAAAGGCCATAATGCAAAAGCAGAATACAAAAATGGCGTATTGACCATAAAAATGCCAAAACAGAAAATAGATTCAAAAATTTCTGTTACCATAGTGGATGAATAAAAAATATGAGCGGATTATTTGGTGGAAAAAATTTTGGAAGAACGACGTCATTTTCATGGCGTCGTGTTTTGGTAGCTATTTTTATAGTGTTGTTTGGTTTTGGGGTTTTGTTTGGCGGCATGCTTGCGCAAGCAAAATCATATTCCAATCGCGTGATGCCGGGATTACACATAGGAGATATTGCCATAGGCGGTATGTCCGCGGGGGAAGTAAAAGACTTTTTACACTCCATGAATGATAAGTTGTTAAGTGAAGGACTTCATTTTTCTTTTCAGATTGATGATAATAAACAAGAATTTTTTCTTTCTCCGGTTATAGTTACAGATGATACGGCGATTGAATTAATATCTATTGATGTTGAAAAAGAAGTAGAAAGAATAATAAAATACGGAAAGAGTGGAAGTATAATCACAGACGCTATTTTATTTGAGCGTAGTCGTTTTTCAAAGCCATCAATAAGGCTAGAAAATATTGTTGTAGACAATGAAAAGATGAAGTCTGAGCTGAAGGAGAATTTGTTGGTCTCCAAAGAAGAATCGAGAAATTCGACAGTAGATATAAGATCAATTTATCCATTGGAGTATAAAATTGTTGAATCAAGTTCCGGAATAGAATTTCAATATGAGCAGGCAATTGGGGAGCTTGTTTTTGCTTGGTCTTTGCTAGAGGTCCCAGACGTAGAGATTAATCGTAGAATGGTAAGACCAAGTATTCTGGAAGAACATGTGGAGAGTATTGTTTCTCGTTTGCCATCGGTTTTTGATAAGGGAAATATTACAATTACGTACAAGGATCAAAATACCAAGCGTGAGCACGTTTGGTTAATAAGTCTTGAGAGGATTTCTGATTGGATAAATGTGCAAAAAGTTTCTGATAATGAGTATGCTTTTGGACTGGACAAGGATTTGGTAATTGATTATTTTTTGTCGGTAGTAGCACCAATTGTTAATATTGAGTCGCGAGACGCAAAATTTGATGTTGATGAATCGGGGAAAATAAAAGAGTTTCAAGGTTCTCGTCCGGGGATAGAACTTGACGTTGATGGCACGTATAATTTGCTCAATGACGCAATAGTCCAAAGGACTCGCCATGATGAAGGGGTTACAAAGACTATCGCAATAAAAGTAATTCAAATTGAGCCAAATGTGACAACGGGTGAGGTAAATAATTTTGGTATAAGCGAGGTGCTTGGCGTTGGCATTTCTGATTTTTCTGGAAGTCCCAAGAATCGTATTAAAAACATTAAAAACGCAGTGGGAAAGTTAAATGGAATTTTGATAAAACCGGATGAGGAGTTTTCGGCTATAAAATATACGGAGCCTTATACTGAGAACGGGGGATATTTGCCCGAGTTAGTGATAAAAGGTGATGAAATTAAGCCGGAAATTGGAGGTGGTTTGTGCCAGATAGGTACCACGTTATTTAGAATGGCAATGAATTCCGCCATGCCTATTACCCAGAGACAAAATCATTCTTTGGTGGTAAATTATTATAACGATTTAGAAAATGGGTTGCCCGGTACTGATGCGACTATTTATGATCCAACGCCGGATTTTAGATTTAAAAATGATACCGGTAAGCACATTCTTATTCAGACGGAGGTAGATGAGGTAAATAGTCAGCTTTTATTTACGCTATGGGGCACAAGTGATGGCCGCAAGGGATGGTATGAGCCGCCAGTCGTTGAAAAATGGATACCCCATGGAGAGACTAAATTTATTGAAACAACAAATTTGGCTGTAGGACAAAAAAAGTGTCAGCATGCGTTTAAAGGGGCTGAGGCTAGTTTTAAATATATTCGTGAACTTGCCAGTGGTGAAAAAATAGAAAGGGTTTTTGAGAGTTATTATAGGCCTTTGCCGGAAATTTGTTTAATTGGCGTGGAAGAAAAGGTAGAGAATTGTTTTACCGAAGACGGGCAGGTAAGTGAGAGTTGTGATGAGAAAACAACAGAAAATAGCGATGAGCCGCCACTAGTTATTGAGTAAATTTAGCTAAATTTAGCCAAAAAATTAAGATTTCCACAAGCAAGCCCTTGACAAGCAAGGGTTTTTGTGATATGATGCATTGTCGTGCTAGTGATGATTCCATCATAGCACCGGCATAAGAAAAGCGTTAATAAAGTATGATTATAGAGAAATATTTGTTTAGAGACTTCTGTTTTTAAACAAGTATTTCTCTGTATCCACCCGTCTTTGCCCTTCGGGCTACGCCGGGCAAGCTATACAAGGGTATAGAGTAAATATAGATTTAGTAAAATATTTTTCTTGCTAAGTATATATCTCTCTGTATCCACGACAAGCATGGAGGTGTGTTCTAGGTTAATACAGGCTTCGGCTCGTTTATCTCTAAAATACACCTTCTTGGATGCAGCATTTGGGGGAACACTCCAATAAAAATTAAAAACCGGCCCTAGGGCCGGTTTTTTTATATTAAATTATAATTCGCTTTTTACTTTTTCAAAGAATTCTTTGTCTTTTTCTAGGGTTAGGGTATTTGCGATGTCGGCTTTGCCAACCCATTTGGTTTCGGCTATATCGTCTTCAACATGCTGCAGGTTTTCTTCGTCTGTTTCAAATATATACATGTGCATGGTAATGAGCTCACTGGAGATATAGGAATTTGCGCGTTTGTAATTTGGCAGTTGTTTGAGCACTTCAAAGTCTTTGATGCCTGTTTCTTCGTATACTTCTCGCTTAGCGGCCTCTAATGGACTTTCATTTTCATTAATTTTTCCTTTTGGGAATCCCCATACATTGTGATGCATTTTTACGAGGGCTATTTTTTTTGTTTTTTTATTTACAAGAATGGCGCCTGCATCATCAGAAAAATTTGTGAATTGATTGCTATCCATAAGTTATTTTATTACTTTGTCAACCAGTCCGTATTTTACGGATTCTTCCGCATTCATAAAATAATCTCGGTCTGAGTCTTTTTCGACCGTTTTTATGTCTTGTCCACTATGGGTAGATAAGATTTTATTCAATTTGTCTTTTAATTTTAGGATGCGTTCGGCATGTATTTTGATATCACTTGCCTGGCCTTCTGTACCACCCATTACTTGATGAATCATTACTTCGCTATTTGGCAGGCAAAATCTTTTCCCTTTTGTTCCAGCTGTTAAAAGTATAGATGCCATGCTGGCGGCCATTCCAATACAGATTGTGGATACGTCAGATTTTATATACTGCATTGTGTCATATATCGCCATACCGGCAGTTACAGATCCGCCAGGTGAGTTTATATATATTTTTATGTCCTTTTCAGGGTCTTGATTTTCCAAAAAAAGCAGCTGGGCGATTACGATATTTGAAACGGAATCGTCTATCGGGCTGCCAAGAAAAATTATTCTGTCTTTTAAAAGACGAGAGTATATGTCATATGCTCTTTCTCCGTAATTGGTTTTTTCAATTACAGTCGGAATTAAGTATTGATTTGTTATATTTTTAGAGTCAATCATATGGGATTAGTTTAACAATAAATAATGGATTTGTAAAGATAGTAATAAAAGAGATTTGTATTTTTTAGATGTCTTTGGCGCCTTATTCTATTTGTGGGCTATACAATATTTAATTGTTCAAATGACTTTACAGCATCAAACACTTCTTTGGCGGCTTTTTTCAAAGGACCATCAATTGTAAATCCAGCAGCTTTTTTGTGTCCACCTCCGCCAAGTTTTTTAGATATCTGCGCAACGTCTACATCATTGTGTGTTGTGCGAAAACTTCCTTTTACTTTATTATTTTCAATCTCCTTAAAAATAAGGCATGCCTTGCTTTCATTTATATTATTCATAAAGTTTGAAATACCTTCTGTTGCTTCTTCTGATACGGAATATTTTTTTAAGTCTTTTTGTGTTATGTATGTGTATACCACATCAAGTTCATTGTGCTTTTTTAATCGTGAAAACAATAATCCCCATAGTTTTAGAGTGTCAATAGTTTTGTTTTTGAACATTGATTCTTTTGTTAGTTTTGTGTCACCTCCACACCTGATAAGTTTGGATGTTATATTTAATGATTCAATTGTTGTGGCTCCATTTGTAAAGAAATCAGTGTCTGTCAAAAATCCGGCTAATAAGCAAGTTGCCATAGTGGAATCAATCGCGATATCATTATGTTTGAAAAAATTATATACAACCTCAGCTGTGGAACTGAAATTAACCATAACTATATTTAAATCTCCAAAATAATCATTTGTATGATGATGATCAAAATTTATTATGGAAGGTTTTTTGGGCAATTTTTTTAAATGTTCGTCAATTCCGGCGCGTTGTAGATCTCCGGTATCAAATACTATTATTAAGTCAAAATCAAAATTATCCCATATTCTTGTGTTGCTTGATATTTGTTCTGTATGAGGTAAGGTTTTTAGTCTCTCGGGTATCTCCGAAGAACAAAAAGCATGATATTTTTTATCAATGGAGCTTAAAAATTGTATAAAGGCTGTTAAACTGCCCAAGGCATCACCGTCTGGGTTTGTATGGGGAATTAACAGTATTTTATCTGATTTTTTTACTTGATTGTGTATTTGTCTAAATATTCTATACATAATTTTGACATATAACATATAACACGCAACATATAACAAAAATGGATTTATGTCGTTTGGTATGTATAATATGATATTCAAGAATATATCATTATATACTTTTGCGTCCAGATTGTCAAGTTAGGAGCCATTATGATATAATTTACTATATTGAGTCGTTAATAGGCCTTTTTTATTACAATTTGTTGCGTGGTATGGGCTGCGTGATATGTGCAACTTATGTACCTAAAGTCGCTTGAAATCAATGGATTTAAGTCTTTTTCCCAAAAGACTACTTTGTCTTTTTTGCCGCCAAATGATGAGCGGCAAGGGATAACAGCTATAGTTGGCCCAAATGGCAGTGGCAAGTCAAATGTAGCGGATGCAATTCGCTGGGTTTTGGGGGAGCAAAGTATGAAGATGCTTAGAGCAAAAAAAGGGGAGGATCTAATTTTTGCGGGGTCAGAATCAAAAGGAAAAATGGGGTTAGCCAGTGTTACCCTTGTAATTGATAATAGTGATGGTTCTTTGCCAATAGATTATGATGAGTTGGTTTTAACACGGCGTTCTTATCGTACAGGTGAAAATGAATATATAATAAATGGAAACCAGGTACGCTTGCTTGACTTGCATTTATTATTGGCAAAGGCACAGTTTGGGCAGGGGTCTTATAGCGTTATAGGACAAGGAATGATAGATAAATTATTAATTCAAACACCGGCAGAAAGAAAGGATTTTTTTGATGAGGCGTTTGGAATTAAAGAATTTCAAATAAAGCGCCATCAAGCGGTACTTAAGCTGAGCCGGACAAAAGAACATATTGATCAAGCCGAGGCACTTTTATCTGAGGTTTCTCCGAGATTAAAAAGTTTGTCCAGGCAGGTAAAAAAACTAGAAGAACGAAAAGAGGTTGAAACTAGATTGCGTGATCTTCAAGAATCATACTATTTGGCTTTGTGGAAAAACAATGAAGGGCAACTAAATGAGTTGCAAGATAATCTTTTGCAAATTGAGGCAAGATATAAGGAATCACATGATAAATTAGGTTCCATACAAATAGAACTTAGCAGTCTCGCGAAAGAATCCTCAAGAGAGGATCTTTACAATGAGCTACAAAACGGTTATCAGGATTTGTTGCAGAAAAAAAATAATTTGGAAAGAGAAAGGTCTACATTGTCCGGCAGGATGCAGGTTGAATATAATAAAGCCGGGAAACACAATGTTGGGTGGCTGGAAAACAAGATTACATCTTTAAAACAAGATCAAAAAAGAATGCAAAGTCAGATTGACGATGCCAGAAAAAAATTGAGTAATTTGCGGGATAGTGAAAAAAATAAAAAAAATGAATTTGATAATTTGGTAATAGAACGCGTAGAATTACGCAGTCGTTTGAGTTCCTTAGAAACTCAATTTATTCAGGCCCAGAGTGAGCAGAATTTTATCCAGGCCGCTGGATTTAAAGCAGTGCAGGCAATATTGGGAGAGCGCGATAGATTTGGCAAGGTATATGGTACAGTTGCTCAACTTGGAGAGGTAAAAGAAAAGTTTCAACTTGCTTTAGATATTTCGGCTGGCGGACATTTGTCGTCACTGGTTGTCGTTGATGATAGTGTGGCGGAGGATTGTATAAAATATTTAAGAACAGAGCATTTGGGTGTTGCGACATTTTTGCCGCTTAATAAAATCAAACCGCGTTTTGTCCCTCATAATATCAAGGATTTATTAGAGATTGAAGGAGTACACGGATTGGCAATAGACTTGGTAAAATTTTCTGAAAAGTTTAGCGGTGTTTTTTCTTATGTTTTTGGCAATACTATTGTGGTTGATGATATAGAAGTTGCTCGTAAAATTGGGATTGGTAAAATTAGGGTGGTTACTTTGCAAGGGGACGTTTTGGATATGAGTGGAAGTATGAAGGGTGGTTATAGACGTCATAGAAATCTTGGATTAGGTTTTGCCAATAACCAAACCAATCAATTGTCCAAAGGAGATTTTATAGACCAGAGTGAAAAAATTGAAAGCGTGAAGGAAGAGTTAGATAAAATTGAGATAAGGCATGGGGTTGTTGGGCAAAGTTGTTTGGAGGTTAGGGCTCAACTAGAGATTGAGGATAAAAAACGACAGTTCTTGATAAGTCAAAAACAAGATCTTGATAAAGAGCTTGCGTCTTTGGAACAGGAGCTTTCACTCCAGACAATGACAAAAGAGGAGTATGGTTCGGCTCTAAAGGATATCTCTGTCAGCAAGGAAAAAGTTGATAAACAAGTTTCCGGGCTGGAGGCAGAGATTGTTGGCTTCCAGTCAAAAATTGAGGCATTTCACAAAGAAGAGGAGCAGAAAAAACAAAGAATTTTTGCTTTGCAGGATTTGATGCAGGAGCAACAAGTAGGATTGAATGATATTGTTTCTCAAAAAAATGAAAAGCAGATTGTGGTTGCAAAACTTGATACAAAACAGGAGGATTTGATAAATGAGGTTTATCAGGAATTGCACACCTCCATTGAATCTATATTAAAAAAGGAAGGAGATGCAATTGAGCTTAATGCCATAGAATCAGCACAATCACAAATTCAAAAATTAAAATATAAATTAAGTCTAATTGGCGGGATTGATGAGGAGGTTGTGGAAGAGTTTAGAGAGACAAGAGAGAGGCATGATGAATTGGTGTTTCAACTTGATGATTTAAAAAAGGCATTAGACGACTTTGAAGCTTTGGTTATTGAGCTTGATAGTATCATGAAACAAAAAAGAGATAAGTCATTCAAGAAAATTCAAAAAGAATTTCGTAGATATTTTTCTTTGTTATTTGATGGTGGAAAGGCAGACTTGGTTGAGATAATTGGCGATGAGGATGAAAAAGATGAAGGTGCTGAGTTTGCAAACGAAATCCCGGTCGAAGTCGGAGAAGAAAAAGAAATAGAGCAAATGATAGATGAGAAAAGACCAAAAAGAAAGAAGAAAAAGATTCTCAAAGGTATGGATATTATTGCTTGTCCTCCCGGCAAGAAAATAAAGGACATACAAGCAATGTCCGGCGGGGAAAGAACGCTTACATCAATTGCTTTGATTTGTGCTATTTTGCATGTTAACCCGCCACCATTTTCGGTACTTGACGAGGTTGAGGCGGCGCTGGATGAAGCAAATACTCTTAGGTTTAATAAAATTTTAAATGAGTTGGCCAAGAATTCCCAGTTTATTTTGATAACTCATAATCGAACAACAATGCATGCTGCGGACGCTTTGTATGGGGTAACAATGGGTGGAGGGGGGACCAGTCATTTGTTGAGTGTAAAATTGGAAGAGGCAAAAGCTCAGCAGGATAAGCAACAAGCAGAATAAGCAAACAATAAAAAATCCCCGACTAAGTCGAGGGTTTTTTATTTTTTTAATTTTGTTATTCTACGGCTACTTTTATGCTGGGCCCCATGCTGCTTGTAAGGTAAACACTCTTAATGTAAATACCTTTTGAAGCTTGTGGCTTTGCCTTTTTTAGCGCATCAATAAATGCAGTATAATTTTCTTTTATTTTTGTTTCTTCAAAACTTACTTTACCAATGGATTGGTGCACGTTTCCCGCGTCATCGTTCTTAAATGATGCTTTCCCTTTTTTTAATTCTGTTATCATCTTTTTCACGTCTTTATTTACTGTATCTGTTTTTGGGTTAGGCATTAATCCTTTTGGTCCAAGTACTTTTGCGGCGACCGCAAGTTTTGGCATCATCTCAGGCGTAGCAACGGCAATATCAAATTCCACTTTTCCGGTGTCTTTTATTTTTTTGATATCTTCTTCGCCAAACACAAAGTCTGCTCCTGCTTCTTTTGCGTCCTTTTCATCGTTTGCTCCGACAAAGGCGGCAATTTTTTTTGTTTTGCCTGTACCGTGTGGCAGAGATACGGTTGTACGGATCTGTTGATCACTTTTTTTGGTGTCAATTCCCAGACGAACATGAGCCTCGACAGATGCGTCAAATTTTACATTGCTTGTCTCTTTTACAAGAGCTATTGCCTCATCCAATGGGTAGAGTTTTGTTTTGTCTACCTTTGTTTGGAGGTCTTTCATTCTTTTTGACATAGACTTGAGGAGTGGATAATTCCACATCCTTGATTAGTGGTGCAAACCCTTGAGTGGTCAAGGTCCCACGTTAAATACGTGACTATATTTATACACTTATTTTTGACTTATGTCAAGGGGCTTGATTTTTTATATATTTTGATATAATATATACCATCAATACTATATGAAAAAACAAAAAACCTACAAATATACTATTTTGACATTTGGCTGTCAGATGAATAAAAATGATTCTGAACGGCTAAGTTCTATATTAGAAAATATGGGATTAAAGAGTACCGACGATTTGGAGAGCACAGACGTAATATTGTTAAATAGCTGTTCTGTCCGAGAGTCGGCCGAGGCTCGTATTTTTGGCAAGGTATCTAATTTTAAAAAATTAAGGAAAAAAAATCCGTCACTCATAATTGGCGTGACCGGCTGTATGCCCGGCAGAGATAAAGATGGAAAGATTGAGAAAAGAATGGAGGGTATTGATTTGTTTTTCTCTACAAAAGACATGGTTCGGCTTCCTTCGCTCTTGTCAGAGCTTAATCCGGATTTCCGGGAGATGGAGGACGTGGAGAAGGATTATCTTAATTTGCGTCCAAATTATCAGAAAAATTATCAAGCATTTGTTACTATTTCAGCGGGCTGTAATCAGTTCTGCACTTTTTGTGTTGTTCCTTATTCACGTGGGTTACATACAAATAGGCCGGTTATGGATATTTTGGAAGAGGCCAAAAATTTGGTTTCAAATGGATGCAAAGAGATAGCTTTGCTTGGGCAAATTGTAAATAATTATAAGGCTCCGGATAAAGAAAATTTTTCAAAAGAAAATCCATACAAGAAAAATGATTTTGCAAAATTATTATGGGAAATAAATCAAATAGACGGATTGCAAAGATTGGATTGGCCGGCGCCGCACCCAATGTATTTTGACGATGAACTCTTAGACGCTATAACCTTGCCAAAGCAGGTTAATTATGTTCATTTACCGGTTCAATCCGGGAATAATGAAATTTTGGAAAAAATGAACCGCCGTCATACCAGAGATTATTATATTAATTTGGTAAAAGATATTCGCAAAAAAAGACCAGACATTGCGATTTCTACTGATATTATCGTTGGGTTTTGCGGGGAAACTGAGGAGCAATTTGAAGATACAGTCAGTTTGTACAAGGAATGTGATTTTGATATTGCTTACCCGGCGAAGTATTCTAATCGCTCCGGGACTTTGGCTGCAAAAATATACAAAGATGATATTAGCCAAGAAGAAAAAAAACGCCGATGGTTTGTTTTACAAGATTTAATGAAAGAGACCACATATAGAAAAAATAAAAAATATCTTGATAAGAAATTATCGGTATTGGTGGATGAGTTCAAGAATGGCTGGTGCGTGGGTAATTCCAATGAAATGAAAAGGGTGAGTTTTAAAGGAGACAAAGCTTTGGTGGGTACAATACAGGATGTAGAAATATTTAAGACAGACACATGGATGATGTGGGGGAGTTGCCAGCAGAGTAAGCAGATTAAGTAGAATAAGTCCCGACGTAAAGTCGGGATTCCGATCCAGGAATCGGGACAGACTAAGCAATTGGTATGCATAAAGAAAATAAAGAAAAACCGAGGCTGATCGTGATTTTAGGGCCAACCGCCAGTGGTAAGACTGGTTGGAGTTTGCGTTTAGCCAAAAAAATAGGCGGCGAGATAATTTCGGCTGATTCTAAGCAGATTTATAAAAAAATGGATATCGGTACTGCCAAAGAATCCGGTGAGTGGAGAAGGGTAGGGTTTAGGCAAGTTTTTTTTATTGATGGTATTGCGCATCATTTGATTGATTTTTTGGATCCTGGCAAGCAATTTACCATAGCGCAATTTCGAGATAAAGGTTTGAAGTATGTAAAGTTGGCGCAAAAAAATAAACACCAGCCTATTATTGTTGGCGGGACTGGGTTGTATATTTCCGCGTTGATTGACAATTTACAAATTCCGCGCATTCCTGCAAATAAAAAATTAAGAGAAAGTTTAGAAGAAAAAGATAAAGATGAATTATTTAGACTTTTGAAGTCAATGGATGAAGCGTCAGCAAATAAAATTGATAAAAATAATAAAAGGCGGGTAATCAGGGCTTTGGAGGTTTCAATCCTAAGTGGAAAACCATTTTCTCAACAGAGGTTAAAAGGAGAGCCTCTTTTTGACGTTTTAAAAATTGGAATTGAGGTTTCCAATGATGAATTATATGATAGGATCGATAATCGAATTGACAAAATGATGGAAAAAGGACTGTTGGAGGAAGTAAAAAACTTGGTAAAGCAAAAATACAGCTGGGATCTGCCTAGTATGAGCGCAATAGGGTATAGTCAATTTAAGGATTATTTGGAAGGAAAAATTAGTTTGGAAGATGCTGTTAACTTATTAAAAAGAGATACCAAACATTATTCAAAGAGACAGATGACTTGGTTTAGGCGTGATAAGGAAATAAAATGGTGTAGTAATTATGAAGAGGCCGAAAAAAAAGTATTGAATTTTCTTGAATCTTAAAAAACTCCTTTGGCTAGGAGTTTTTTAGTTTCTCTTTTAGTAATTTCTCAACCACTTGTGGATCTGCCGAACCCTCGGTTGCTTTCATAGCCATGCCAATTAGAAATTTTAATACGATATCTTTGCCAGATTTGAATTGTTCTACTTGTTGTGGGTAGCTTGAGATCACATCTTCTACAATTTTAGATATTTCATTCTCATTACTTACTTGGCCGTAGCCTTTTTCTTCCATAATATGACTTGGGTCTTTGTTTGTCCCGCTATCTAACATTTCATTTAGAATTTTTAGCGCATTGACGGAGTTTATTTTGTTAGTATGTACAAGTGTTAGGAGTTCTGCAAAATTTTCCGGACTTATTTTTAATAATTTTATATGAATTGAACGTTCTGCCATCGCACCCATAAGTTTGCTTGTGAGCCAGCCTCCGGTTAAGCGGGCTAATTTGTTTCTATTTTCTTCCTTTATCTCGTCGCTTTCACCTATTACTTCCGGCGAAGAGTGAAGCCATTCTATAATCTCGCTTACTACAGCTTCTGTAAATTCGGACCAATCTCTGTCGTCGGTTAAAAGTTTTGCATCCGCATAAGAAAATCCGTATTCTTCGTGGAATCTATTGCGTTTTGCTTGTGGCAACTCCGGAAGAGTTTGATTATTCACTAGTTTTGTAGGATGGAATGGCGGAATGTCCGGTTCCGGAAAGTACCTATAATCTTCCGCATTTTCTTTTATTCTTTGGAGGACAGTTTCATTTTTGTTTTCATCCCAACCGCGTGTTTGTTGTGGCCAATCTTCTCCTTTTTCAATTAGTTCTGTTTGTCTTTTTATTTCATAATCAATTGCTCTCTCAACCGCTTTGAAAGAGTTTATATTTTTTACTTCCACCTTGTTGTTGAGCTTATGATTTCCTATTACTTTTACAACGCCATCTTTTATCTCAAAACTACCAAGTTCTTGGACTGATATATTTGCTTCACATCGCATATGCCCTTTTTCCATATTAGCGTCGCTTACACCAAGATATCTCATAAGAGTTCTAAGTTCTTGGCAATATATTTTTGCCTCAAGCGCGGTTTCAAAGTCCGGATCAGTTACAATTTCAACAAGCGGCGTTCCGGCTCGGTTAAAATCAACCAATGTATTGCCATCTGCGCTGTGGGTCAGTTTGGCGGTGTCTTCTTCTAAATGAGCCCTGGTAATGCCTATCTTAACTTCGTCACGAGGATTATTTTCTAATTTTAAATCTAATTCAATAAATCCATTTTCTGCAATTGGGTCTTCGTATTGAGAAATTTGATATGCTTTTGGCAGATCAGGATAAAAATAGTGTTTGCGGTCAAATTTTGATAAATCTCTGATTGTGCAGTTTAGCGCTTTGCCAATTAGCATTGTCCACTCAATTGCCTGCTTGTTTGGAATCGGCAAAGTTCCCGGGTGGCCAAGGCATATCTCGCATATATTTGTGTTTGGATCTTTGAGATCCGGGTCATTTTTACATCTACAAAACATTTTGCTGTTGGTTTTCAGCTCCACGTGCACTTCCATTCCAATTATAGTTTGATATTTTTTATTCATATAACATTTAACATATACCATATAACAGTATTATTGGTATTTTATCATTTTGAATACAAATTGAAAAGACCTGGTAAAATTAATATTTTTTAGTATAATAGTGTAAAAAGGAGGAGAAATGAAACACCCAAAATCCGTAGATGGGATTGAAGCCAGGGAATTGGCTAAGAGATTTATGAGTACTGCGTATGAGTATCATTTGGAATTTTTTAAAGAATTGACGAGGCTCTATAGAGAGGAGAGTGAGAAAGATGGCGTGCGTGGTTATAAAAAATTGTCTAAGCTACTGGGTTCAACCTCAGTTTTGCTGGAGAAAGTGTGGAAAATTTGTGAGCCACATATGGGTAAACCCAGCACCACTTTTTCAAAAAAAAGTGGTGCTGGGTGAATAAAAAAGCCGCCCTACTTTGTGGGACGGCTTCTGTTATTTTTTTAGACTGGCATCTCAGGCATATCATTGTTTTGTTTAGACAATTCCGGCATGGCAGTGCTGGTTTTTTTTAACTCAACGTATAATATTGTTTGCGCTGACGCAAGAAACGGCGCAAATGCGATGCTTACCATAGAAGATACAAATAGCGCAAGAAGTGTTATGGTGGGCGTATTTGAACTATTCATTATGTAGTCTAATGGCATTTGTACTGCTCCGCTTACTATCATAAAAATTAAGGATGGCAAAAACATTCTCCAAAATACAGCCCACCATCTTCCACTTACTAATTTTTTACTATATTTCATCGCTTCGGTATCTTTTTTGCTGTCCAGAACTACCGCATATAATGCAAACGCAAACCAAATAGAGAAAATAATTCCAGGTATTATCAACAATATGAAACCACCAAGGATTGCTAATCCGGATAATAAAGATGTTAAGAAAGCTACAAATAGAAGCGGTTTACTGGATGTGATTGATTCTTTGAAGTTTTTTGTAGGTATTCCTTGGTAGCTGTCGGCTATTACTTTTATAAATGTAATAGAGAACCATAATGTTACAAAATAAGCTGCTATGCCAAATACGAATATGACAATTCCATAAAGTATGGTGACGAATGAGGTTGATTGCCAGTTAAAGACAGTTTTAAGCATCGTGCTCAAAAATCCTACTACTAGCGACGGAGCAGATATTAAAATTGCATAGGCCAAAAAAAGCTCTGCATTTTTTTTGTAAAGCGCGATGCTTTTTTTGATTAGGTCTGTGGCCGAAATGAGCATAAATTTTAGTTTAAATATTATAATTTAATTATACCATGTTTAGAGGTGTTTTTGTACGGTATCCCAAATTATTTGGTGAATTTCTTCAATAGAGAGGTTGGCGTCTATCTTTTTCCAGCCAAATTCTTCGCCTAGCCTTAAATTAGACTGCCTTACTTTTGTCATTAGCTCATCATCGGTTTCGTGCTTATGTCCGGCTTCTGTTGCTTCTGTAAAGCGTTGTCCGTCAAAAAGAAAGGCAAGGTCTTCATCCAGCAGATTTTTGTTTATATATTTTATAAATTTTTCGTCTACTCCGGATCCTATGCCCCAGGCCATTCCGGTTCCTTTGTAGTCTTCGCTTACTACATTTATTCCTTGTTCCAGTTTTTCTTTTAAGGTTGGCTCGTATTGGAATCTGTTTGAGGCATAAAAAATTTGCGCTTCTCTTGGGGAGAGATTAAAAGGATTGCCTTCGCGTAAATATCCGTTAATTATTTTTCCGGATGGCTCTAAATCATAGATTGGGTATTTTATGTATTCTGCTTTTAGTCCTTCTTTTTGTAATTTTTCAACCAAAAGTTTTGCTTGGGTTGTTTTTCCAAGATTGTTTATACCATAGAGAACGATAAATTTTCCTTTCATACAGTTTTATTAAAATATAAAAACATCAAAACATAAAAACAAATTGTTTTAATGTTTTTACGTTTTAATGTATTTTAGGAATGAAAACCCATCATGGTCTTCGCGTTCAACTTCTTTCCAAATATCAGGATTTATTTCCGGATAATATGCGTCGCCAGCCACAGTCTGTTTTACTTGCGTGATATATAATGTATCGGCTTTGGACATAGTTTGTTTATAAATCTGCGCACCGCCTATTATCATTATATCTTTTTCTCTGCGGGCATCCAAGGCTTCGTCAATGTTTTGATAAACTTCTACACCGTCTGGCACAGAATAATCGGTTTGGCGAGTGATAATGATATTTTTTCTATTTGGCAATGGACGGAATTTTGCCGGCAGGGATTCCCAAGTTTTTCGCCCCATTAAAACCACTCTGCCGTTGGTTAGGTTTTTGAAATGTTGTAGATCCTCCGGCAGATGCCAAGGCAGAGCATTGTCTTGGCCGATACAGTTGTTTTTGGATATGGCGGCTATGTGGGCAATCATACGGCAATATCAAAACTTATTTTTGGGTAGCTTTCATACCCTGTTATTTTGGTATTTTTGTACTCCCAATCAAATATGGAGGTAAAATTTTCTGTCTCTAATTTTGGCAGGAGATATTTGTCTGGGTCGCGTGTAAGCTGTTCTTTTGCGCTCTCTATATGGTTTTTGTATATGTGAGTATCTGCCAAAAATCCTACTAATTTTCCTTCCTCTAGACCGCATTCTTTGGCCAAGAGGTGGAGAAGCAGGGCATAGCTAGCAATATTGAAAGGCAAGCCGAGCATTGTGTCAACCGATCTTTGATTCCAAAGTAAATTTAACTTGCCGTTAATAACTGTTACTTGAAATGCATAGTGGCATGGCGGCAATGCCATTTGGTCCAGCATAGACGGATTCCACGCGCATACTATCATCCTGCGGTCATGTGGACTTTTCTTTAGCGTGTCTACAACTTTTTTAAGTTGATCAACTCCTTGTCCACTGTAGTTTGTATCATAATTATAATATGGAGCATTGTAGTGGCGCCATTGGAATCCGTATACCGGTCCCAAATCTCTTTCTTCTGCCATTCTTTGCTTGGCTGCTTCGTCGTGTCCATAGGGCGCTTTTTTGGGGTTGGCCCATTCATCCCAAATGTGGTTTTTTCTTGTCTTTAGCCATTCTTTGTCAGTAAGGCCTTTGATAAAAAACTCTAATTCTGACGCAATAACTTGAAAGGGCATTTTTTTTGTTGTTAGAAGTGGAAATCCTTTTGACATATCATGTTCAAACATGGCTCCGGCAATAGCAGTAGTGCCGGTTCCGGTGCGGTCATTTTTATCTATTCCTTCGTCTAATATTTTTCTGACAATATCTAAGTAATTTTTCATATTTATTTTATTAAAATTTTCCTGTACTGCCAAAGGCTCCGTCACCGCGCGCGCTGTCGGATAATTCGTCGACCTCTACCAAGCTGGCAATTTCAACAGGAATAATAACCAGTTGGGCGATTTTTTGTTCGTTTTTAATCTCACAGGCTTCTTGGCTGAGATTAATGAGTAATACATTATATTCACCTCTAAACCCCGCGTCAAAGACTCCGCCCATTGTATGCAGTCCGTGGTTTTTGGGTAGACTGCTTTTATCTTTTACAATGGCCGCATAACCGGCTGGAAATTCAAGAGAAAAACCAACCGGAAATATTTTTCTTTCGCCGGGCTCTAGAGTGTAGTCTTCCATTGAATACAAATCCAAACCCACATCACCAGGGTGGGCGTAGTTGGGCAGTTTTGCTTTTGGATTGAGTTTTTTAATTTTAATTTTCATGTTACAAAGACTTACAAGGCCTACGAGGCGTTTGAGTATTTTTCTATTAATTTATCTAATTGATCTTGCAAATCTTCAATATTTCCATTATTATCAATTTTTTCTGTTGCGTGTTTTACAACTTCGTTAATACTTATTTCTGTGGAACGCTTGTGGTCCTCCATAAACTCTTCATAACTTTTTGTTTTGTCGTCTGCTTTTTCGCTTCGTTTGGTAATTCTGTCATAGCGTAATTTTGAATTGGCAAAAATTTCTATCAATACGAATCCCGGTAGTTTTGTTAGGTATTCAATATCGGCCATGCGTCTTATGCCCTCAACCACAATGATTTCGTTTGCATCTTTTTCCACATCGTAAGCCATGGTTTTTGCCATAATATCTTCGCCAAATGATTCTCGCATTATTTCTGACAATTTAATTAAATTGTCACGGTTTTTTTCCAAATGAAATCTCTCTAATACATAGCTCAACATTGTAGAAAAAGTATAGCCGCTTGCATTATATTTTTCCTCCAAGTATTCTTTTACGGTTCCTTTTCCACTGGCCATTGAACCGACTAAGCCAAAAATAATTTTCATGTTATTTGTCTTTAGATATATCTGAAATATACTGCCTATATTTTACACCGGATGCGTCAAACATTTTTTTGGCGGCTACAAAAGCAGGGATATCTTTGTATTTGTCGCTTTCGTAAATTATTTCGATAATGCCGTTTTGGATAATGGCTTTGGCGCATTCATTGCATGGAAAAAGAGTGCAGTAGAGTTTACAATTTTTGGCTGTGTTGTTTGCATTATAGATTGCGTTTTCTTCGGCATGGCAAACATATGCATATTTCGTATTCAAAAAATCTCCTTCGCGCTCCCAAGGAAAATCTTCATTGGAAACTCCGCGAGGAAATCCATTATACCCTAATCCAACCACTACGTTATTTTGATCAACAATAGTAGCCCCGGCTTGTGTGGATGGGTCTTTTGAGCGCTTCGAAATTACATGAGCCATCCTCATGAAGCACTCATCCCAAGATATTGCATTTTCACGGTATTTTGTCATAATGGTATGTTTTAATTGTTTTATCACTTCGTTTGTTCTAGATGTTGTAATCGATTGGCACAAACACTACAAGCGAAGCGATTAAATAATTTGAACACTTAGATCATTTGGAACTTTTATAAATGGAGTGTAGCAAATATTGGAAAATGGAGCAAGGCTTGACATTTTTTCTATTTTTAGGTATAGTATCGACGCTCTCCTTGTCCAGTATCTAGGACAATATCGTCATATCATTATTTTAAATTAAACAATATTTTATGTTAATGCTACGTTTACAACGTATTGGAAAGAAAAAAAGTCCAAGTTATCGTTTGATTGTGTCTGAAAAAACCAAAGACACACAAGCCGGAAGTTTGGAAAATCTAGGCACATATAATCCGGTTGCTACGCCAAAGGTGATTGATTTTAAAGAAGATAGAATTAAATATTGGCTATCGGTTGGCGCTCAAGCTTCGGCCAGCGTTAACAATCTTTTGGTTAAAGCAGGGATTGTTGAGGGGAACAAAGAAAAATCAGTATTCTTGTCAAAAAAGCGTAAAGGAAAGTTAGAGGCCAAAGTTGCCGAAAAAGCTGAGAAAGAAGAAGCAAAAGCCAAGGCGGTTGCTGAGGCAAAAGAAAAAGAAGCTACTGAAGCTGAAGCTAAAGTTGTTGAGTCTGCGGGCGTTATCCCGACCGAAGTCGGGAAAGAAGTAAAAGAAGAACCTTCTGCTGAAGAAAATAAAGAAGAGGCTTCGGTTGAAGAAACTCCGGTGGTTGAAGAAGTAAAAGAAGAAACTTCAACAGAGCCTGTTATTAAAGATGTTGAGTCCGCGGGCGTTATCCCGACTAAAGTCGGGGAAGAGGCAAAGCCTGAGGAGCCGGTTGTGGAAGAGAAGAAAGAAGAAGAGAAGCAAGCATAATGTATAAAATATAAAAAAACTCTCCGTTGCATAACGGAGAGTTTTTTGTTTACAAGGAATTAATTTTATGATACTGTTTTATTAAACAAGGAGGATGTTCCATGAAAAAAAAAGAGGCGTTTTGCACGGTGTGTAATAAACATACTACGCACACATACGCGTTGGAGGTGGGCTTGGTATGTGATAATGAGCATGAAAATGATGGGGTTTGTTGCCATAGGTGCGGCGATAAATTAGAAGAAGATGTAATAAAAATTGCAAAAGTGCTGGGAGCGAATCAAGTTGTCTGTCGAAAATGTCGGGGAGTAAAAGTCAAAACAAAAAGGAAAGGGTAGTTACAGATAAATAATATTCCGCTAGAAGCGGACACAATATAATATTACGTAATACAGCCCGTTGAAATATACGGGCTTTTTGTTTGAAAAACGACTCTTGACCGGTTTGCAAAAATATGATATAATGACCGCACAAAAGAACTGGCTTTCCTGAAATGAAATGGGAGGCATGTCGACAGTTCAGTTATTAAAGTAATGTATGAAACTATGGATACTGATCAACAGTTTGTAGAATATATTGTCAAGGCGATTGTAAACAATCCAGACGACGTAAAAGTAACTCGCACTGTTGACGAACGTGGCGTACTCATGACATTGGATATCAATCCAAGCGACATGGGATATGTTATTGGTCGTCAAGGTCAGACTGCTCGCTCTATACGCACTCTATTGAAAATCGTAGGTGCCAAGAACAATGCTCGTGTTAATTTGAAAATTAACGAGCCAGAAGGTGGTCGCCCAAATCCTCGTCCGGCAATGTCTGAGGAATCAGCAATGTCTGAGGACATTGACACAAGTGCGGTTGATAATTTGAACATCTAAAAGGTAAAAATTAAGACTCACCCCGATAAAATCGGGGTGAGTTTTTCTATTGACAGACCTCTTGTTTTTGTATATACTGGAGGCTATTGTTATGGGCGACTAGCTCAGATGGTTAGAGCGCAACACTGATAATGTTGAGGTCCCAGGTTCGATTCCTGGGTCGCCCACAATTTTACTTCTATAGGACTCATAGCTCAGTTGGTTAGAGCGCTACATTGACATTGTAGAGGTCAGAGGTTCGAATCCTCTTGAGTCCACAAAGTGTATAGAATATTGGCTCAGCTTAGGATAAAATTGTCTAAAAAGCTTTTTTATTTTAGATTTGCATTTGGCTAATTTTTGGAGTATAATTAGTCTTAATTAATTAGCAATTATCATGAAAAAACAAGAGGAAAACGGTTTACCAGTCATTGAAGATAAAAAAGATGTTGAGTCTATGGATGAAATCTTGACTAAGGTTGAAGAAAAAAAGAGCATACTAGCCAATGTGGCCTTATTTTTTTTGGAGTTAATTAAAATAGCTGTTTTGGCAGGAATAACTATCGGTTTTGTTCGCTATTTTATATTTAAGCCTTTTTATGTAGAGGGTCAGTCAATGGAGCCGACTTTTTTGGAAAAAGAATATTTAATAATTGATGAGATTACCTATAGATTTAGAGAACCAAAGCGCGGAGAAATAGTTGTGTTTCGTGCTCCAACCATAACAAAGGATTTTTATTTAAAAAGGATTATTGGCTTGCCGGGGGACAGGATAAAGGTTGAGAATAACAAAGTTGTAATTTATAACAGTGATTATTCTTCGGGAGTCTTGGTTGAAGAAAATTATTTGGACCAAGACACCCCAGGACAATCCACAATAACCTTAGGTCCAGATGAGTATTATGTAATGGGTGATAATCGTAATGCAAGTTTTGACTCTCGTCGTTTTGGCGCCATATCGGGGGATTCTATTATTGGAAGGACATGGCTTAGGGGATGGCCGGTAAATAGGATCACTTTATTTCATGTTCCAGAATATAATTTTTAATTATTTAAAGCTATTAGGCAGTAGAATATTTAGCGATTAGTGCAGCTGATTGAGGCAACCGTTAAAATAATTCAACTAAATATTCTAAATACTCTAATCGCTAATCGCTATAAATTATGCCAAAGTATAAAAAAAATAAATCAGCGTCAGCCAAAAAGAGCAAACCAGCAAAGAAAAAAGATGCAAGAAGAAATATTGCAAAAGATAAGGGCAAAAAACCAGTAAATGATCAACCAATTGCGCCAAAACCAAAGAACGCGAGAACTCCATCACTATTGCGGGGGATGAAAGATATAACTCCAAAGGATGAAATTTATTGGGGCACTCTTTATCACAAAGCAGAGGCAATCACAAATGCCTATGGTTTTGGATTTATGGAAACGCCGGTTTTGGAAGAGGCTTCTCTTTTTTCCAGATCTATTGGAAAAGATACAGATGTGGTGGAAAAAGAAATGTATGTTTTTGAAGATAAAGATGGGTCAAAAGTTGCTTTGCGTCCAGAGTGGACGGCAGGCGTTATTCGTGGATATATAAGTCATGGAATGCAAACTTGGCCTCAGCCGATAAAAGTTTGGAATTACGGAGCGGTTTTTCGCCACGATCGTCCGCAAGCCGGAAGATTTAGGCAATTTCATCAATTTGGCTGTGAAACTATAGGCGATCGCCATCCTTGTGTGGATGCGGAGTTGGTTGTGGTTGGTTATAATTTTTTGAAGGAACTTGGTATTCCGGTAAATGTACATATAAATAGTATTGGCAATGAAATAGACAGGCAAAATTATGTAATAGAATTGGTGGGATACTTAAGAAGCAAAAGGAGTTATCTGTGTGACAAGTGTAAAAAAAGGATAAATAAAAACCCATTGCGCGTACTTGATTGTAAAGCAGAACAGTGTGCTCCGGTAATTGAGGAAACCCCGCAGATTATCGATTGGCTCTCAGATGATTCAAAGAATTACTTTATGAAAGTTCTGGAGTGTTTGGATGAATTAGAAGTTCCCTACATACTAAAATCAACTTTGGTAAGGGGGCTTGATTATTATACAGATACTGTATTTGAGTTTTTTGAAGATGGAACAGAAGATAGAACACAGGGCGCGCTAGGCGGGGGAGGTCGTTATGATGGATTGGTTGAACAGCTTGGCGGGCAGCCTACGCCAGCGTCGGGATTTGCTTTGGGCCTGGAGAGAGTAATATCTGCTTTGCGCAATAAAGAAGATAGAAAGAAAAATTTGCTCGAAAAAGAATGGTCTGGAATATTTTTTGCGCAACTTGGCGAACAGGCTCGTTTTTCTACATTGAAGTTAATTGGCCAGTTACGAGTAAAAAATATAATAGTACGTCACAATTTGGCCAAATCTTCATTAAAAGTACAGATGGAACTTGCCGATAAGCTGAATGCAACTCATACATTGATTTTGGGTCAAAAGGAAGTACATGATGGGACTATAATTATTCGTGATATGGATTCTGGAAATCAAGAGATTGTTGACCAAAACAAACTAATAGAGGAGGTAAAGAAGATTATAAAGAAAAGAGGCAAGAAAATAAGATTGAGGTAATCACTTAAACACCTCACCATCCAACCACTTTACCACTGATTTGATAACAAAATTTTAATCAATCAATTATGGTTTTCTTATTACATTGTTATCCAAAATATATATTTTTCAAGACAGGAGTAGATAATAATTGAGTAAGTAGTTGAGTGGCTGGGTAGCCAGGTGGCGATTGTTTGACAAAAGTGTTTTTTTCATATACTATATAAGTACATTTAAATTATTTTAACTCATCGTTGGGAGGTGAGAATATGTCGGAATTAAAACGAAAAAGGGGTGAATCGTTTGAAGGATTTATACGTCGCGTAAAAAGACAGTGGCAAAAATCCGGTAAGCTATTGCAGGCAAAGAAAATACAGTTTTTTACAGCCAAAAAGAGCAAGAATTTACAACGAAAAAATACTGTTAGTAGAAATAAAATGGAATCCAAAACTAATTACCTGCGAAAGATCGGGAAGCTGCCGCCAGAAGAGAAATTCGAAAAACGCCGTTAAAACTTGCAAATATTTAAACTGGGATATAGGGTTTAGCTAGAATTTTTTATTATGTCATTACGTAATAAAATTCAAGAAGTGCAGCATGCTGCAATGAAATCAAAAGAAAAAGAGCTGCTAACTACTATGCGCTTGGTTTGGAGTGCAATAAAAAACAAAGAGATAGAAAAAAAATCAGAATTAAATGACGAGGAGATTCAAGAAGTTATAGCTAAACAAGTCAAACAACTCCAAGACGCACTCAAAGATTTTGAGGCGGGAGGGAGGAGTGATTTGGTAAAACAAGCCAAATCAGAAATAGAAATCCTAAATGTTTATTTGCCGGAAAAAATTAGTGAAGAAAAGTTGAGAGAGATTGTTGATGAGGTGATAGGTGATGTCGGAGCAACAACCCCGCAAGACATAGGCAAAGTGATGGGGGTTGTAATGAAAAAAGTAAAAGGTCAGGCTGACGGAAATCAAGTACGTGAAATTGTCTCAAAAAAACTTAGTGCTTGAGAATTTCGTCTTTTAAGGATCTGTCGCCGAATGTCATTTTTGCCAGTTTCCCAAAAATTTGGCTATAAAGTTAAAAAAATCTTTTGAGCTAATGCCCAGCTAAACTTCAAAATTTATTTTAACTTTATAACTCAAATTTATTGAAAAACTCATCAAAAAGCACATTCGGCGACAGACCCTTTACAAATTAATTATCCATTGTCCCATGCTTCGGTGGATTATAAAAATTAAAAAGTCACAAAAAATTGTTACTAAGCAACTTGTTTTTTTGGTAGCAGTTTTTTTGTTTTTGTCATTTTTATTTCCGTTTGTAAACAATGTGCAGGCAGAACCGGACAGTTTTGGTTTGCAGCCGATCGAAGACACTACATTATTTGGAACACAAGACATACGCTTGACAATCGCAAAAATTATTAGAGTTTTGTTAGGGTTTTTGGGCATTGCGGCTCTTGGTTTAATGTTGTATGCGGGTTTTACAATAATGACTGCTGCGGGGGATGCAAACAAAATTACTGCCGGAAAGAAAATTTTAATAAATGCTACCATCGGAATGGCAATAATTTTGTCTTCTTATGCTCTGACCCAATTTATAATAAATAGACTTGCGGTGGCCACTGATTTTTTGGGTCTTGGCGGAGTGAGCGGTCCTGGAGAGAGACAGAATTTTAGTGGTAGCGGCGCTTTGGGGTCTATAGTAAGGGATCATTATCCGTTTAGAGACCAAAAAAATGTAGCGAGAAATACCAGAATTTCAGTGACCTTTTTTGAAGCGCTTGATCCGACAAGTGTGTTTTTGGATGTTAATAGTAATGGAGAATTGGGAGACTGTATAAATACAGATGATCCAAGTTTTAATTGGAATACGGATTGTGACCGTCTCAATGTGTCAGCAATTGATGTACATCAATTAGACGAAGATGGGTTGTTGACAGGCGATCCCTTAGAAATGGTGGCTTTGGCCAGTTTTGAAGGAGGTTCCGTTTATACTATTGTGTTGCGCCCTCTGTCTCCTCTTGGAAGTGATTCGGGAGAGGTAGGTTACAGGGTGGATTTAACAGATAATATTAATAAAGAAATCGGAGGGAGTATGTTTGCAGATGATAGAGATGGCCACTATGTATGGGAGTTCAAAACGGGAACAGAATTTGATTTTACACCGCCTTATGTCAAAAGTGTTTATCCTCGGGATGGAATGGATGTTGCAAGAAATACCATAATACAAATTAACTTTAGCGAGGCAATGGATCCCACAGTTGCGCAAGGTGTTGCAAATACTTTTTATCATATTATCTTTGGGAATGTATCTGTAACAGGTAATTGGAGAGTCGCGAATGGGTATAAGACTGTGGAATTTGTTTCAGACCAACAATGTGGTTTAAATAGTTGTGGTGATCCGATGTATTGTTTGCCAAGTGTTTGTACACTGGGGGACACTGCTTGTTTCGAAGATTTCAAAACACTTATAAGGACTGCTTCATTGATTTCTTCTGGTAGTTTTGAGGCCTTTCCTTTTAGTGGTGTGATGGATATGTCGGGGAATGCGCTGGATGGTAATAATGATTTGGTTGCCGATGGCGCTCGAGACAAAACAGGCGGGACGTTTTTTGATATAGGTCCCGGAGAAGAAAATCCGGATAATTACCTTTGGAATTATAGAGTGCAAAATATAATTGATAGAACTGCTCCATATGTTATTCACGTTACCCCGGGTATTGATGAGGAAAACGTAGAAGGAGACGCAGAGCAGACAATATTATTTAGTAAACCAATGTGGACTTTTACTTTGGGGAGGATTGGTATCACAGAATACGATCTGGGCTTGCCTTTTTGGCACCGTTCGACAGGAGAGGTGTTAGATAATGACACAACATTGGTTTCTGTTGAACACCGTGCTTTTGGCCCAAATGACGAAGACGCTTATTATTTTACAAGCATACCGACAGAAGTAAAAAGCTTAAATCAGAATTGTGTTTATCCCGGGCGCGGACCAGATGTACCGGGGACAGATTGTCAGCAGGATATTAATGGCGATGAAGTAGTCGGGTTTAGTTGTGTTGATACTAATTTTGATCCCAACACTGATACAGGGTGTGTCCAAACTACTGTCCCGGCCGGAGTATTAGAGCAGGATATAGAGGAGTGTATTGATGCAATGAAAATCTTTAGTCCACTATAGCAATGATAGATTTATTTTTTAAATAATTATGCTAATTCCGAAGTTCAAAAATAAAAAAATATTAATATTTATTTTGGCAGTAATCTTGGTTGCTGGATTTTTTAGTTTTGGAATTAGTGATACTGTGTATGCGGATCCACCATCATCGGTTGATGATGCTTTTGGTCTTACAGAGGTGGGAGAGACCACATTTCTTGGGACAGATGACATACGTACAACAATTGCAAAGATAATCAGAGGAATTCTTGGGTTTTTGGGGATAGTTGCCTTGGGGATTGTGCTTTATGGCGGTTTTATATATATGACTGCCGGTGGTAGTGAGGAAAAAGTTTCTACCGCGAAGAAGATAATTATAAATGGAACAATTGGCCTAGCAATTATTCTTGCATCTTTTTCTATAACACAGTTTATAATTAGTAGATTAGCAGAGGCTACGGGATTTGTTGTAGAAGGTATTCCAACAAATTGTACTGATATTGCATATGCAACTGCAAACCCGGATGAATGTGGAAGCGGTACATTTAACCCATGTTTAAATCTAGATAATCAGTTTGTTGTCAAAAGTATAACTCCAAATATGGTTGGTTCAATTGATATGAATAACTTTGCTGTAAGAGTTGTGTTTAGTCAGGGATTGGGTAGTGGCATAGATGCGGATTCTGTATTTAATATTGATCGTGATGGCGCGAATGTTAATAGTGAATTTGTATTTAGCTTTGTTGATGCTAATCATAGGGTAGTAGAAGCTTCTTCCGGTGGGCATGATGGGGCATTTGACGGCGGGTCTTACGATGTTACCGTTCTTAGTGGATTGACTTCTTCGGGCGGAATTAATCTGGAGACAGATACAACATGTGGTACGTTCCCGACTAATGCTTCATTTGATGTTAATACTGTGGGAGAAATAGACAATACTCCTCCGGAGGTTGATACTATTTTATATAGTGGGCTCACATATGGTGGAACTATCGCATTGCCTCGCGGAGGTACATATGTGTTAGGCACTGCAATTACTGATGACTCGGGCGTAGGCTATGTGCATTTGGAAATACAGCGCAGAAACAGTGTGGATAATTCTGCAATAAATGGACCGATTGTTATTTATGATGGGCCAAGGGTTGCAAGAGGATCACAGGCTACTTTGGCTGATCCATACGAATATAATTATAATTTATTTATTTCCGGAAATAACCCGGTATTTAATAGTGCAACAGAGCCGTCGTATTATGAAGTTACCTTGGTCGTTACGGATATAGATCACAATCAGACAATTACCAATTCAGAATTTATTGTGGTGGATAGTGTTTGCACATTTGGTACTGGCGCGGGAGACGCTCCGGGTTGTCGCGGCGGGGGTTCTTGTGTGACGGATGTAGATTGTCTCTCAGGCATCTGTGACGAAGAGGCAGGTATTTGTTTGAATGCGCCGGTGATAGAAGATTTGAGTCCATGGGGTAGTGCTGGCGGTGGCTGGCTGACAATTTTTGGTTATTATTTTGGAAATGAGGAGGGTACGATTGAATTTGGGCTTGATAATAATGCCGATGGCGATCCGGAAGTTTGGATTCCTGCGGCTTTGGCTTCATGCGGCGCAACAGATGTTTGGAATGATAAATGGATAATTGCAGAAATCCCGCCCAATGATGCGGAATTGCCAAATAATTCTTTTAGCGCTATCCGAGTGAACCATGAATTGTATGTTACTGACCCTATTGGAAATCCTGATTTTTTTGACACCACAGTAAATAATCGCGGACCTTTGCCAGGACCAAATAGAGGGTCTTTGCCAGGACCGGATGTAGGTTGGTTTTTGAAAAATAACAGCTTAATTCGTCCAGGGCTTTGTTCTATCACACCTGAGGTTGGCTTGTCAGGAGATCCGGTTGTGCTTACCGGCCAAGACTTGGGAGCTGGAGGAGCAGGATCTGCTTTATTTTTTGGAGAGATTCAGGCTCCGGTTTCTTTATGGCAATCAGATGGAACTCAGATTAATGCAAATGTTCCGGCCAATATGAGATCTGGCAAAGTTGGTGTTATTGCAAAAATAGATGGAATAGAAAGCAATGGTGTTCCATTTAGTATTTTGTCAGAAGACGAGTTCCAAACTCCAATAATCGAATCTATCACACCAAATAATGTTACACGAGGAAGTTATATAACTATTTCCGGAACTCGTTTTGGGGGTAATCCAGGGCGTGTTTATTCTTGTAATCCGGATTTGTTAACAGATTGTGTGGAACTTAACATTATTTTGCCTTCGGCCTGTGGCGATACGTGGAATAATAGACAAATTATTGCTGAGGTTCCTGGCTCAATGGTTTTGGGTGAAAAAGTAATAGTTGTTGAAAATCAGGCAGGTTTGCAAAGTGTGCCAGGAGATGCAGATCGGTTGAGTGTGGTTTCTGGTGGCGCGATGCCAAGTATTTGTTCATTGTCGCCAGTATCTGGCTTGGCGCCTCTGCCTGGCGGCCATCCGGGTATCAAAATTACCGGTGTTAACTTTTCTTTGACTCCTTCTATATATTTTTGGGGAACAGGAAGTGATGTTGGTAGTGATGCTACTTGGCTTTCTTTGGCGGGTAACCCTGTGGCTTTGGATGATGTAGAGGTAATGACAACTCGAATTCCGGTTGATTCAAGTTCTTATTCTGTTCCATCAACCCCGCTTGTTTTTGATAATGGTTTTTCAATGCAATCCGGGCCTATTAAGGTTGTGGCATCGGGACAGACAAGTAATAATGTCGTATATTCAGTTGACAATTGTACACAAATTCCAAAGAATCGCTGGCCTAATGAAATGCGTTGTTGTTCGGAAGGGCCTGCCGAGGGTTCGTTTATACAGGAAGGCTTTTCTTGTCCGGGTGAAGCTCGTACGGGTGGCTATGTTTGGAGATTTACAACAGGTATAATTCCTGATTTACCAAGAGTAAATGAGAGATGTGATAGTGAAGAACCGATAGACTTTCAACCATCTCCAACACCTTGGCAATTTCATGGAAACGGTGATAATGTGTGTTTGAATGGAATTGTTGGGGTTGAGTTTAATATGGGTATGGATGACTCAACTTTTGATGGCAATGTTAAATTATATACATGCGGAACCGACAATTTGGCTGCGGACCTTGTATTTGATGAACCTGATTGCGCAAGTAATAAATTTGACGTATCTGGTGACGTTACTATTAAGTATTTGGATGGTTTTCCGGGTGGTACCCTAACTGTGAGAGACCCTAGTTTAAAGGGCAATTTGTTGCCAAATACATGGTACCGTGTAGAGTTGCTAGATGGTATATTGGGTGAAAAATTAGAAACGATTCTAGGTGTTCCAACATTAACTTATCCACCTCTATTGCACACTAGGACATGTGGAAATGGCACTGCCTATTGTTTTGATTTCAAAACCGGTTCGGTAGGTAGTGAGTGTGTTTTATCAGGTATCTCAATAAAACCATCAGTATATACAGTAAACGAATTGGGTCCTGTTATTAATCGCAATACCGGCTTTGATTTGTTTTATTCTTTATGGGGACAAGGTAACAAAGCCTGCACGATGCTCCCTGTTGACGGGCTCGGCTGGGATTGGACAACCGATGATCCTTTAAGTGCAACGGTTACAGCCGAGGGGCTTCCTTATCAACCAAATGATTCTTTAGCAACAGCCTATGCTTTGCAAGAACCGCCTCTCAATACCGTTGTTATAAATGTGGCTTCTTCTACAGAGAATGGCTTACTATCAGCGGACAGTGACTTGATTATAAATCTAGGTGATCCAAAAATTATTGAGTTTTGGCCTAATTGCGCAGAGGCATGTGCCAATGCTTTAATTGGCGCCAGATTCAATAGACAGATGGATGATAGTAATAATTTTGAGGATTATAGAAATGGCATACATCTCTATGAATGTCCAAATGAGAATACTTGTATCAATATAATTTCTAATTTTTCCACTTCATCTCCGGTTTTGCCAGGGTTGCCTCCTGTAGCTATAAATGTTTTGTTAGAACCTTTTTCTGATAGAAAAGTGGCAAGAATAGAGCCTATAGCAGGGTTAAAAGCAAATACTTCTTATTTGGTATATTTTGATAATAGTATTAAATCAGTCGGGCAAATTGATGAATTTAATAATATTATCAGAACCGGGCTGCCACTTGAGCCAAAAATGTGGCAATTTAAAACAAAAGCAGACGGGACATTTTGTGTGGCTGACAGAACAAGATTATCTCCTAATCCATTTACTGCATATTATGTAGGAGAAAAAACAAAGTATATGACTCAATCATATACTAATCCGGACCAATGCAGTCTTAGTGGGCAGGAATTAAACCCATGGTCTTTTGGTTGGGAATGGTCAAGTTTGGATCCGCTCGTGGCTGATGTTTCTAATTTTAGGACCAGCGGTCAAGTCAAAGATAATTGTAATTACGGTTGTTTGCCTAGTGGATCAGATATTTTGGAAAACGATAATATTTGGGTTGAATACGACGCTGAACCAGGTTCAAACCCTTTGGTTGATGTCAGTCCGCCATATGTTATACAAAATGATCCTGCGAATGGAAATAATTATTATTCAATGGGGCCTGGTTATTTTTCAAGCACAGATTTTATTCCTGTTGACACAAGTAAAATATATTCTTTATCCGGACTGTTTAGATCAGCCGGGGTAAATAATTCAAGAATATATTTTGGATTAAGTCCGTATGATGAAAATTTTGCCCCTATTTCGGCATTAAAAGTAAATCGTTATGGTAGCGACGCTATTGTTAACGAGGTAAATCCCGCAGAAATTAAAGTCGACGCTTCTACTCCGATCAATGGTTGGAATTTACCAAACAGCTTGGCTGGAAGCAGGAGCATTGGTTTTTATTACGATGGTGACACGACAAAGCTGCCTGATGACGTTGTAATTAATTATAGTTCAGCGCCGGGATCCGGCGCGGGATGTAGCGTGGTGCCTACTCCTAATTATGAGTATTATTGTACTGATCCAGACAGAGGTGTCTATAGTAATTTAACCGTTAACACAATTTCATTAAACATCCCAATACCGCCGGCGGTGCTTAATCAGATACAACTGGGTGTAACGGTAATTAAAAATCATTCGAGTGGAGGCACTTACATGTATTCCGCCGCGGGTAATTCTATTGTTCCGAGCGGTCCTTCGTGGACAGAATTTAGGGAGGATAATATAACAGGAGAAGGTTTTTTCCCGGCAAACCCGGATATATTTCGTACAGGGACTAAGTATGTAAGGATTTATTTGCAACATCGTGATACAGCGCCAGATGTCACCCAATTAGATTTTGATGATATTTTATTTACCTCAACAGACTCGGACTGTAGTGATGGTTCTTGCAATAATAGTGCTTCTCAGTTGTGGTTATGCGGTAATGGAACAATAGATCCGGGAGAAGATTGTGACATTGCATTAGAAAATCCGCCGGATAGATGTACTACAAGTTGTTTGCGGCCCGGTTCAGATGCGCCAAGTTGTGGGAATGGAGTGGTTGAGATTGACAAAGGAGAAGAATGTGACACGGCAGATCCGGCGACACAAAATGGTTGCTCTAGTATTTGTATTCACGAGGGGTCGACAACGGATCCTGCGGAAGCTGTTGGTGGTGTGGCATTATGCGGAAGTGGAGAGGTCACAGTCGGCGAGGATTGCGAGAGTGGTTTGGATGGAGAAATTTTAGGAATAACTTGTTCAAGCAATTGTTTGCATCTGGGCACCAAGATTTCTCAAGATTGGTGTGATAATACACCGGCATGGAGCGATACAAAAGATTGTATTGGCGCTATAAGTGTTTGCGGAAATAATTTGCTCGAAAAAGGCGAACAGTGTGAAATTATAGGGGATAAAGTATATATTTTTAGTGAGATAGGCACAAACATTCTTACAGACGCGCCATTAGAATCTTGTACCAGGTCATGTGTGCTAAAAGATATTTGCGGAACAAATGTGCCATCTCCGCCGTTGTGTGATCCCTTGGAAGAGGGTTGTAGTTCAGGCTGTACATTGCTGGGATCATCTATCGGCGCTTATAGCGAGTCCTCACTTTGTGGAGATGGTGAGGTTGGTATTGGAGAATATTCATGGTGTGAGTATACTCCGGCTGAAATGATGAGTTTTGAAATACCGGGTGAAAATCCGATTCAAGTAGCTACCGCAATTGGCTCAGGCTTTGTTGATCCAGCTACCAAAAGACAAGAAACATTTATACAAAGTATATTAAAGCGTATTCGTGGGGAATCTGATGATTTGCCTATTGCACAACAGGAACAGCTGACATCAAATGGCGAGTATTCCTTGTTGTGCGGGTTTACAGAAAGTTTTACAGACGTGATGCCATACAATGATTGTCAAGATAACGGTGATAATTCAAAGGGTGTTGGTTATAATTCTTGTTGTTATGAACGTCCGTCTAGGATTGATGAGTATCCTATTGATGGACAAGGATTATTGACAGCCCCGCTTGATGAACCAGTATGCCGTAATACATATATTTCTGTTACTTTTAGCGGAAATATTGATGAGAGCACCTTAACAGATAGTTTGATATTAGCAAGGGGGTATACAGATGCCGAGGTTGCCGCCTCCACACCTAGTGAGTTCTGTTCTTCTGTTAATGGGGCTAATGTTAGCAGTCTTGTGTCAGCCACATTAGCATATGGAGGGCAAGACGCGCCAGTTGATGGTTTTTGGAATAATATTTGGAATAAAATAAAAAGATTTTTTGCTTGGCTTGTTAGTACAGTACACGCCTCTATTACAAATGATGTCAGTATTAGTGTGTGGTGTGATACTGGTCTGGCTGGTGCAACACAGGTTACAAAGTTAGATGACGGAAATGGAAATGTTTTGGAAAGTAAAGTTGGTGTTTATATAAATGAATTATTAGATGGAGATTCTACTTACGCGGTAGTTATGCGTGGTGGAAATGGTGGTATTAAAAATATCGATGGAGTGGGTATTGTAAATGCCAATGAATTTACGAAATTAAATGATAGTATTCTTTTTCACACTAATGATAAGATTTGTAAAATAGACTCTGTCAGTGTTTTACCTCCGGAGCATATTTTTACAGCTCCAACCAGCGCATATTATTTTGGCGCGTTGGCTGAAACAAATGACAATCAATTTATTGTGCCTATCATAGATGTGTATGATTGGACATGGGGTTGGGGGCCGGTACTTGATCCAATTTTTGAGATTCCACTTTTTGGGACTCCAGGTGATGCGGATATTATACAAATCGGGGCCACATTAATTGAGGGGAATAGAACGGGAACCGCCAATGCAACTGTAGTGACAGATTTAGATGTTACAGATAGTCAGGTTGGGCAGGTGTTTACTGGGGAAACAAATTTGACTTCTATTTTTTGTGAAAATCCATGGCCTCAATACCAGTATTACCCATACGAGGAAGGTATTTCATTTGGTACCACAGTAAATAATGATGGAACAGATGGCGCCGGTATTTTTGACGGATCTGCATTACCTTCGATTGGCGGGGCATATTTTAACTTCAAGATGTCATATTGTGCAGATTTTGGTTTGCAAGATACTACGGTAGACGATTTGCCTTACCTAAAACCGTTTGTATTTACGAGCGGATTTCCAGATCCTCAAAATTTAAAAAGATTTTTATTTTTCAATGATATAAATAATGATGCAATAGGCATTCAAGTGTTTTCAAATCTTAATCACGATAATATCCATGATTGGTTTTGGAATAATTATGGCGACCCGATAGGATTTAATTCGGTTTTTGTTGATGGTTATGATGCTATAACAGATGGTAATAATTATTACATTTCTGCTTTGAATGAGTCTTCCCCGGGAAATCTTTATTATAATGTATATTTGTTTAGTATAAATGATGACGCGCAAGATAATACTCGCGAGGTCTTTAATAAATTGATTGATTCTCTTAAGTTTAATATAAATATTAGCAATGATTTATATTGCGGGGGCGATCCTTTGAGATCATGTTTTACTGATTATGAGTGTGTAGATAGTTTAGGTAATCCTTTGCTTGCTGAGAATACAGGAATTGCCGGGACAGGAGTTTGCTCTGCTGACAGGGACAAGATGCGCAGGGATTGGACTCGTTTGGCTGTAATTAATAATGTTCAAGACAAAATTACCTTACCGCCAGAATTAAAATCCGGCACATACCTACCGGGAAAGACAAAATCAATGTGGCCTTCTTGGGGAACATTGGGGTCATTAGTTGGCGGTGTGGGAGTTGATGAATTAAATAGATGGACAAGTTGTAATTATTGTAGCGG
>Ga0210057_1000690_pt1 | contig 55020 bp, 47 predicted proteins | sample CryGeyCG2114_010_2_FD_183968 | JGI IMG/M metagenome (GOLD analysis project Ga0210057, IMG submission 183968) | Groundwater microbial communities from aquifer - Crystal Geyser CG10_big_fil_rev_8/21/14_0.10 (SPAdes) (version 2) | ecosystem: Environmental > Aquatic > Deep subsurface > Groundwater ...
GCCACAGGCATCGTGTTATTCGAATTAATAAAATAATTTTATTACAAACAAACACACCACTCTAATAGATCTTTAAGTCTTTAAATCATTAAACACACTATTCTTTTCTATACTTCCGCTATTACTTTTTATCCTTTTGACTAACGATCGTTGTATAAAAGGATAAAAAGTTTTAGAATTACATTATGATCCAAAAAGAGACAAAAGAAATTATTAAATTAACTAGCAAGGAAATTTTACTTCTTTTTGCGGACGGGGTGGCATCTCTCGGATTTGCATTTACAAAATCCAAAAAAGACAAAAATGCTTTAGGAAAATATTTAGATGAACGATCCATCGATCGATCAGATTTTTCACGAAAAATATATCGTCTCAAGCAACGCGGTTATATCCGAAAAATCGTTGAAAACAAGAGTGATTATATTGAGCTTACCGACTTAGGTAAAAATCGTGTAGAGATAAATTATTTAAATGAGCTGAAACCGAGAATTTCAGATCACTGGGACAAAAAATGGCGAATTATAATTTTTGACATTCCGGAAAAGTACCGCACAATCCGTGATGTCATCCGTTCAAAACTTTATGAACTTGGTTTTATCCAGGTTCAAAAAAGCGTGTTTGTATATCCGTTTGATTGCCATCATGATATACAATTAATTTGTAAACATTATGGTGGATCAACCTATATTAAATATATGATCGCAGAAATTATTGAGGGGGAAGAAGAGTTCATAGAAATATTTATTAATAATAACATACTAACTAAAGATATTTTATCCTTTTAACTAACGATCGTTAGTTAAAAGGATAAAAATAAAGTTGAATAGTAAAAATAGCCACAATTTTTGCAGAATAATTATGAGAATAAAAATTGAGAAGTTAATATATGAAGGCTGGGGCATCGGGCACGACGAAAATGGTCGCGCTGTTTTTGTCAAAAAATCTGTTCCTGGCGACGTCTTGGATGTCAAAATAACCAAAGAAAAAAAGTCCTATACTGAAGCTGTGATTGAAAAAATAATCGAGCCATCAGAAAAAAGAATTGATCCACCATGTCAATATTTTGATCTCTGTGGTGGCTGTGAACACCAAAATATTGCTTATCCTGATCAATTGAAATTTAAAGAAGAAATTTTTAGAGAAACGCTGTCGCGGACAAAAATTGAGACAGAGATATTGCCAATCGTGCAAGCCTCTGAGCCATTCTTTTATCGCAACTCCATCCGTTTCTTTTTGGTCGAGCAAAAAAGCGGAAAGAAAATTTTCACTCGCCACAATTATCTCTACACTGATGGCTTAGTCGAAGCAGAAAGCTGTTTGCTCCAATCAGTAAAATCAAACCTGATTTTGTCTCTGATTTTAGAAGTCGTCAATTCTGATCGCAACAAATCTCTATCCGGTTTTTATCAGGTCAAGATCCGTGAAGGTAAATTTACTGATGAATTTATGGTCGAGCTGATGACTGATGACAATAAGTTGCCATTTGAGCTGGAACTAAAAACCGCCCTCAATCAAATTCCGGAGATTAAGTCCCTCTATCACACAGTCACTCCACAGAGGCAACTGAGGAATATTCGACGACGCTTACTTCATGGCTCACCAATAATAAGCGAAAAGATTGATAAATATAAATTTCAGATTTCGCCAGATTCTTTTTTTCAGACCAATTCACTCGGAGTTAAGGCTTTATATGACAAGATCAAGGAATTCGCACAGATCGAAATGGGGGACACTGCTCTTGATCTTTTCTGCGGTACTGGCACGATCGGTATTTATCTCTCGACACTGGCCAAGGAAGTTGTCGGCGTCGAAGTCGTCCAAAGTGCCGTCAATGACGCCAAAGTCAATGCTAGAATAAATAATATTTATAATTGTGAATTTATCCACGCCGATGTAAATATGTGGCTTAGAAATGAAAAAATTGAAAAATATGAAAATATAAAAATTATCCTCGATCCGCCTCGCGCTGGGCTAAACAAAGAATTGATCAAAAAACTTTCTAACTTTTTGTCCTTGAAAAACTTTACAAACTTAATTTATGTTTCCTGCAACCCTGCGACTTTTGCCCGCGACATCAATGAATTTGAATTACATGGACTAAAATTAAAAAAAGTCCAGCCACTGGACATGTTTCCGCAAACCCATCACCTCGAATGTGTCGGATTATTGCAAAAGATCTAATCAGTGCAAACGAGCCGCTCGAGATTTTGGTAAACCAGGAGCGGCTCCGAAAAGGGGAGGTGAGGTGGCCTGTCTCTAGGAGCGCCAATGCGATGCCTGTGTGACATTCTAGACTACTGCTCGTCACAGCAGCCGAGAATGTGGCCAACCACACAGGCACTATCCGTGTCGGGATTGTCGCACCACCTCACCTGTGATTATATTAGCGTTTTTCAATTTTTTGTCAATCTTATTAAAAGTTTTCCACAGGCCTTTGTTTGACTTTTGTTTGGGTTATGTTCGATAATGTATAAGTAAACAGACCGAACACAATCGGATTTCAATTCTACCGACACTAAATATTAATCCGCATTTGTATGTTTGTATTAGATTTGTCCCCCAAAGGGGGATCTCCCCTTGGGATGATAATTTGTAGATATCTTATGGAAACACTGACAAAAAAACAAAAAGAAATCCTAGAATATATCCGTCAATTCATTGACGAAAACGGCTACGCGCCGAGCTATCGCGAGATTGCTGCTTATTTTGAATTATCATCGACCGGAACCATCGCTGAATACGTTTCTATATTAGAAGATAAGGGCTATCTGACAAAGGAAGCGACCGAAGCTCGTGCGATCCAGTTGACACCGGCTTATGATGACGGCGTCGAGTTGCACTCGATACAACTCCTTGGAATTATCGACGCCGGCCGGCCGATCGAAGCCATCAGGACAAACGAAACAATAGACATACCTCGTGATATGCTGGGGCGACATACTTTTGCCCTCAAGGTTCGTGGCGAATCAATGATTGATGACGGCATTTTGGAGGGGGACTATGTCATCATCGAACAGACATCTTCGCCAAAAAACGGCGAGATCGTCGTCGCCTTGATCGATAATTCGAACGCCACACTAAAACGCTACTATAGTGAAAAAAATAGTGTTCGTCTCCAGCCGGCCAACAAGACGATGAAGCCAATGCTATTCAAAAAAAATCGTGTCACCATCCAGGGTCGTGTTAAAGGCGTCATCCGCAAGTTCTAAATATTTTTTTCAATTCAAAATCATTTACACAAAAGTTCTTTTGGTAAAAATAGACAACAAATTTCGTTGTGCTATAATTTAGATGTATATTTTCCGAAGGAGGGAAATGGGGATATCAGACGACATTTCGCCACGACGAAATCATCACTCGACACACGCTATACCGAAGCCTGAAATAAAACTTCCGGTTGCTTCTGATGATGATTTAAAACCAGAAAAAACCCACAAGACTGTAGAGCCGAAGAAGAAGACGGAAACAGATGGAGATTTGTTTACACCAAACAATGAAAGTGACTTTTTTCCGCCAAGCAAGAAGGCCAAAGAGCCAATAAAAATTTCAGCCGCAAAAACACCCACCAAAGAGAAAAACTCAGAGACTGATCAGCGAAAGACTGTTTTTTCTTGGCGGCAGGCATTTCGCAATATTATAGCTATTGTCATCATTGTGTTGCTGACGATATTGATTTATAGCAATATCGACTCAATTAAGAATTTTGTTTCCGACGGTGACACAACAAAGAAATCTGGCGATGCAAACGCAGTAACTATTGTGCCGCAAGATTATACGTCTGAGACGACAGAATCAACAAGTACTGCTGCTGTCACTGAACCGGTGGCAGATGCGCCAGATGTAGCTCCAGTCGAAACAACCGCTGTTGTGGAAACACCGGCGGCTCCTGACAAGACAACCACTACTATTCAAGTCTTGAACGGTAGTGGAGTCAACAATATCGCAGCCACTTATAAGACAATTCTCAGCCAGGCAGGGTACAATGTTGCAGCGATTGGAAACGCCTCGCGCTATGATTACTGGAGCACTTATGTTTATTACAAAACCGGATATGATACCATCGCTTCAGATATTAAAACCGTCCTGAAGCGAAAATCGACACTGTTAAAAAATGACGACACGATGACAAAAAATTATGACATTGTCATAATCATGGGAAGCCACTAAATCTTTCGCGACACCTGACTACCACAAATACATTTCTGGTTTGTTTGTGTTTAGATACTGAAAGTGGTGACGAATTTCTAATTTCTAATTTCCCCCAAAGGGGAGTCTTTGACTTAATTTCTAAACAAATTTTAAGGTTAAATTCCTAAATTTCACATTATGGATCTGCTAATTTCAATATTTAGTTTCTACGACAAAACCCTCTCCGGACTGCCAGCAAATGCCCAGTTTTTTATCGCTTTATTGCTAATCGCCTTGATTTGCTGGTCTTTTTATTCTATTTTTGCTCATGGGCACTGGATTTTTATCATTATTTTTGTCATTCTATTCCCAGGTGCCTGGCCAGCCCTAAAATCAATCGGCGTTATTACTTGGGCAGCTCTTAAGTTTCTAATCGTCAGAATCCGCATCAATATATAAATATTACCACTGTTGTGTAATTCGGATCGAAGTGTCATTCTGAGGTAACGAAGAACCTCTCTAGATCCTTCGCTTCCAAACTACATCGGCTCAGGATGACAATTAGACAGCTCATGTAAATTTTATAAATTTTCTGGTTGCAAAAAAACAATGTCTTTGTCCTACAGTGTGCCACCCAACATAAATAAGTGATCAATTTGTGTCAACTTTAATAACCAACCGAAAGGGTATATATGAGCGAGACAAATGCATTTGACAATGCGATTGCCCAGATCGAAAATGCTTCGGGTTGTTGCAGTAATAGTGACAAAAAATTAATTGAGATATTGAAATTTCCCCAGAAAATTATTGAGGTTTCGATTCCTCTCCGGATGGACAATGGCAGTATCCGTGTTTTTACTGGATTTAGAGTTCAACACAATAACGCTAGGGGACCATACAAGGGTGGGGTGCGCTTTCATCCCGGAGTTACTCTTGATGAAGTCAAGGCACTTTCACTCTGGATGTCGATGAAATGTGCCGTTGTCAATATTCCTTACGGTGGTGCAAAAGGCGGAATCATCGTCGACCCCAAAAAATTAACCGGGCATGAGCTAGAGCACCTGACACGAGGTTATGTCGATAAAGTTTTTGACTTCATCGGTCCGATAAAAGATGTGCCGGCACCTGACGTTAATACAAATGCCCAAACGATGGCTTGGATTATGGACGAGTATTCACTTCTCAGCCGAGAACACTCACCAGCTGTAGTCACTGGTAAACCTGTCGCAAATGAGGGCTCGCTTGGTCGTGACACGGCAACAGCAATGGGAGGAAAACACGTTTTACTTGAATATTTGAAAGCAAAAGGCGTTAACCCAAAAACCATGACCGTCGCAGTCCAAGGTTTTGGTAACGCGGGTTACAATATCGCCAAATTGCTTCATGACGAAGGTATGTCTATCGTCGCAATCGCCGATTCCAAGGGGACTGTGTATAACGAAAGCGGCATCGACCCGATGCGGGCACTTAAGTACAAAGAAAAGCATGGCAGTATCAAAAATTTACCTGACAGTGTCGAAATAAAATCAGAAGAAATATTTGGGCTAGATTGTGATGTTCTCATCCCAGCTGCACTTGAAAACGCTATCGATCACAAAATCGCCAAAACAGTCAAAGCTAAAATAATTTTAGAACTAGCAAACGGCCCGATCACTCCTGAGGCTGATATTATTTTGAAGGAAAAAAATATTACGGTAATTCCTGATATCTTGGCAAACTCTGGTGGTGTCACCGTCAGTTATTTTGAATGGGTTCAGAACCTTTCTCGAGATTATTGGACACTTGAAACAGTAGAAAACAAGCTTCGCGAGATTATGGTAAATGCATTTACTGATATATATAATTTTGCCAATCGCAAGAAGGCCACGATGCGCTCTGCAGCATTTGCTTTAGCGATGAATAGGATTATTGAAGCAACTAAAAACAGAGGAATATTGTCATGACAGAAACCAAAAAGTATGATGTTGTCATAATCGGTGGTGGACCGGCTGGATTAACTGCTGGAATTTATGCTGGACGTCGGGCGCTGAAGACGTTGGTTGCAACAAAAGATATTGGTGGTCAAATCGCTCAAACAAGCGAAGTTGAAAATTACCCTGGTTTCGAATTGATTTCAGGTTTTGATCTAGCCAAGAAATTTTTCAATCAAGCTAAAAAGTTTGGTGCCGAGATTAAATTTGATGAAGCCAAAAAGATTACAAAATCAAAAGATGGTTTCAAGATCAAATTTACTCGCGAAACAGTCGAAGCCAAAACCATTATTCTGGCTTTCGGTAAGAAACCGCGAGAACTTGGTGTCCCCGGAGAAGAAAGGCTTAGAGGCGCCGGAGTTTCGTATTGTGCCACCTGCGACGCACCATTTTTCAAAGGAAAAATACTGACAATAGTTGGTGGTGGTAACACCGCCTTGGAGTCATCGATATTTTCCGCCGCTATCGCCAAAAAAGTTTATCTTATATATCGTGGCTCTGAATTTCGTGGCGAAAAGATTCTGCAAGAAAAAGTAAAGAAAATTCCAAATGTTGAGATAATGTTTAGCGAAGAAGTGACAGAAGTTTTTGGCAAAGACACTGTCGACTCGATCTCTCTTAAATCGGGCAAAAAGCTCAAAACTGATGGCATAATTGTCGAAATCGGCTTTGTAGTTGATCGGACACTGGCCGAGGGATTTGTTGAGATGGACGAAAAAAATCAGATTGTTATCAATCCACTTCAAGAAACCTCAGTTCCTGGAATTTTTGCTGCTGGCGATCTGACGCAGACAGCAGCCAAACAAGTTGTCATCGCTGCTGGAGAAGGTGCAAAAGCAGCCCTGTCCTGCTTCGACTATCTTCAGCGAATTGACGGCAAACGTGGCATTTTAGCCGACTGGCATTAATGTTTCAAAGTAAGACTGGGCCATTTTGCAGTCGCAAAACGGAGTTGCTTTATTATTCTTTTCGAATTCGTTATAATATTCTTATACGAATTGTTTTTACGATATTTCAAATAAGGAGGGTAAGTGGCTGCAATTAAAGAAATCCGCGCTAGTGAAATTTTAGATTCTAGAGGAAATCCCACAGTTTCTTGCGAAATTTTACTTGATGATGCGACATACGCTGTCGGATATGTCCCTTCAGGCGCTTCCGCTGGCAAATATGAGGCTATTGAGCTAAGAGATGGGGACAAGAAACGTTTCAACGGCAAAGGCGTTCTCAAGGCCGTCAACAACGTAAACACCTCTATCAGAAGTGCTCTTATCGGTATGGATGTGGCCAATATCTCTCAAGTTGATCAGAAAATGATTGCTCTCGACGGTACCACAAATAAAGCCACCTTGGGCGCAAACGCGATATTGTCTGTATCCTTTTCTGTCGCTAAAGCCGCCGCCAAAAGTAGTAGGATGCAGTTGCACCAATATCTTGCCGCATTGATGGGTAAACGGACAGACAAGTTAATTCTTCCAATCCCATTTTTTAATATTTTAAACGGTGGTAAACACGCTGTTGGTTCGACAGATTTTCAGGAGTATATGATTGTTCCGATCAAATTTCCCTCATTTCGCGAGGCTTATCGGGCGGCTACTGAGATTAATCACGCCTTGGGCAAAATACTCGAAGAAAGAAATTATCAGCCACTTGTTGGAGACGAGGGAGGCTATGCTCCATCACTTTTTTCAAACGAACAAGCCATGGAGCTTTTGATGATGGCGATTGCCGAAGCTGATTATCGGGCTGGAGAAAATATCTTTATCGCCCTTGACCCTGCGGCTAGTCGGATTTATTCTGAAGAAAACTTTTATGAACTTCACCGAGAAAATAAATCACTCACCAGTGACGAACTGATTAATTTTTACGAGGCTTGGATAGAAAAATATCCGATTATTTCCATCGAGGATCCACTGGCTGAAGGTGATTGGGATGCTTGGCGTGATATGACCCAGCGCGTCGGAGATAAAATCGAGATAATAGGTGACGACATTTATGTTACAAATACCGAATTGTTGAAGAAGGGGATTGAGCAAAAAGCCTCGACTGGCATCCTTGTTAAGCCGAATCAGATCGGAACTGTGACTGAAACTCTCCAGACTGTGAAAATGGCTGAAGACTCAGGCTTCAAAGTGATGATTTCTCACCGCTCCGGTGAAACAGAGGATACCTTTATCTCTGACCTGGCCGTCGCGACTGGATGTGGTACGATCAAATCTGGTGCTCCTTGTCGCTCGGAGAGAACATCAAAGTACAATCGTCTCTGTGAGATAGAGGACAAAAATCAGGGGAACGCTTCTCTCGCGACATGGTCTATGTCAGACGATGTGGTTGTCACACCTCAACTGTAAATAAAATAATACTGGTGTTGCACAATTGTCATCCTGAGCCGATGTAGTTTGGAGGCGAAGGATCTCAGAGATTCTTCGTTACCTCAGAATGACACTTCGATCAGAATTACACAACAATGGTAAATAATATAAAAAATCCCGCCATTTCTCAGGCGGGATTTTTTATATTTCTAGACCGTAACTTCGTGCTAAATTCTTAATTTTATTTAGATAAGAAATTGAACGATTATACTTCAAAATGGCGTTATCTTTATCAGCCTGATAATTGCAATCACTCAAAAGTTTTGCAGCTGAATATATTGCATCAGAAACATTGTGGACATTTTTCACCCCGTCACCATCACCATCAACAGCGTGCCCACGAAACGTTGAGGGCATAAACTGCATCGGGCCGGTCGCACCGGATGGGTTGGACCGAGTTGTGCTACCAGAACTACCGGTTTCGACTTGGTGGATAGCTTTCAAGACCTGCCAATCAACACCAAAGGCTTCCCCAGCACCACGATAAAGCACGTCAAAGTCAGTCGGATCACTAGTGGCCGAGATTCTGACACTTTGAGTTAGCTTTGCTTTTCTCGCCGCTTCAGCGACAGCTTTGGCGGCGGCTTCGGCTGCCAATCTTGTCTCGCGACCGGAGACTGATTCACCGGGAATAATTTTTGGAGTAGTAGTCGAGATCAAAACGACCTTCGGACTGTCTGTTGCCAGCACAAATGACGGCAACGTCACCGCTGTATCAGTTTTTGGTACATTAAGACTCATCACTTCCGGCAGAGTTGTCGTGATCGACAGCGGCGTCGTCACTAAAAGTACGATTGGCACTGTCGCGAATAATTTTTTTGAATTATTTTTAAGATTTTCACCCACCCTCCTGGACAAAACACAAAGTCTCTCGAAAAAGAGAGGCATGAGCATGTTTCAGGATTTTCAGCCGATAATATTCAACCTTAGAAACAATTTTATCCTTTTCACTAACGATCGTTTTTCAGAAGGATAAAAATGAATGGCTTTATTCCCGACACCTTTTCTAATTAAAAAACTTGGGGATGTACTCCCTCAAGCCATAGGCAGACTAACACAAGGATCAGCGGCGTGTCAAGACCCGAATTCTGGCGTGTTATTCCATACCTTTTGGAGGGAAAGTGGAATATGTTTATAGTTTATTCAATCATTTTGGCGTGAATTCGAGCCATGATTTAACAATTAATATTCTGCTATAATCTAAAACATGCGTGACAATCACTGGCTTGAAGAAAAATTAAATAAAATCTGGCAGGAGTATTTTGCCGATATTGAGCGGTCAAATGAGATTGAAATCAAATTCGGCGCCAAGGCACGGCGGCGACTGGGTAGTATCCGGCAAATTGACCCCAAGGACAAGAATTCTAAGACGAGAATATTAATGTCCGGCTTTTTTTGCGATGAGCGCGTACCGGAACTGATGATCGATGCGACTATCGCTCACGAACTGGCTCATTATGCTCACGGCTTTTGCTCGCCACTACCAAAATTATCCAGATACCCACATCAAGGGGGTAAAGTCGATAACGAGCTAAAGAAAAGGGGATTTGGCAAGATTTTAAAATTTCAGCAAAATTGGCTCAAGACTGAATGGCCCAAAATTATCGGTAAATCACCAGCTCGACGACGGCGCAAAACCACTTACCGCAAAAAGCTGATTCGTTTACTGGGATTCTAGGAATTGAAAAATTATTGTAACTGCTCGCTCGTCTCTCTATCATCCTCGGGTTCAGCGGTGTAACTTGAGAGTGAAGCTCGGGGATCCAGCCTGCCGGCGAGGCAGGGAGATTTGGTCGTGATTGTGCTGCCTGGATTCCCGCCGGAGTTTATCCCGTACTCTGATACGGAGCGGGAATGACAGAGACGAGTTATAATTTATCGGGTTGCTATTTCAGCCATTTTACAGTATAGTTAGCTTAATTCTTAAATCCGTTCGAAGGGTGGTGATAGTTCTTGATCGAAGTAAAGAAAAAAGGAAATGAAAGAATTGATGTTTTAGTTCGTCGTTTCAACCGCGAAGTTCAGCAAAGCGGTATTTTGACTGTGGCAAAAGATAATAGATTCTTTTCCAAGGAGCTCAATCGTGGCAGTCGTCGCAAAATTGCTGTTCGACGTACTGAGATAAACAAACTGAAGAGGGGATGGTAATAATAGTGGACAGGAGATAGGGAATGGTTTGCAGGGCAAATAATTATCCTCTCAAACACCGTCATCAACTTTCACCTACAATCCAGCCACTATTTCGCTATTTGCTATAATCTACCAACTACAACCTATCGTCTACAAACTATCCACTATCATCTATTAACATTATGTCGCTAAAATCTCAAATCGAGTCAGATTTCTTGACCGCATACAAAAATCGGGACGACTTAAAAGTCTCGATTTTGCGTATGATGAAGAGCGCAATCAAAAACGCAGAAATAAGTGCTAAGGCTGATCTCTCTGATGATGAAATCGTGAAAATATTACGACGTGAAGCCAAACAGCGAGAAGAAGCAATTGTCGAATTCGAAAAAGGCGGTCGGTCTGATCTTACAGAAGGCAACCGCAAAGAAATTGCAGTAATAGATGAATACCTGCCAGCTCAAATAGATTCTGACCAGATTCAAAAAGTTATTGACGAGACTGTCCTAGAAATAAATCCCTCCGGCCCAGCTGATTTTGGCCGAGTCATCGGCGCTGTGATGAAAAAACTTGCTGGTCAAGCCGACGGTAACACTGTTTCCACACTTGTCAAGAAAGCACTAGAACAAAAACAAAAATGAACCGGGTTGAAATTCACAACCAAGAAAATTTTGATATTCAGGACAACCATATTATTGAAATAGTCGATGATTCTCTTTGCATTTTCGATCAGATAGACTGTTTTGTTGAGCTGAATTTCGTTTCCAAATCAAAGATTGCTGAACTAAACCGAACTTTTCGTCAAATTGATAAACCGACTGATGTTCTCTCATTCCCTCAGGCTGAGGTGAAGAATGGTGGAATAAAGGTACTTGGCGACATCGTCATCTCACCCGAGATAGTTGCCGAAAAAGATGAAAAGATGGATGATGTGATAAAGCACGGTTTACTTCATCTGCTGGGATATGACCACGAGATCGACGAATCAGTCTGGCAAAAAGCAGCTGACAAGATTAGTTGCCAATATTAATACTTGTGAAAGGGAAAAATGACTGAAAAAAAACTTTCTACTGATGAATGTTCTCGAGTCTGTCCACCTGATCATAAGATTGAGTACAAGAAATATAGTTGGCCAAAACTGCGCGCAAGTTTCGATCATGCGATTCGTGGTGTAATTTTTTTACTCAGATCAGAACAAAACGCGCGTGTTCACGCCATCATCACTATCATGGTCGGAGTAGGCGTTTATGTTTTTGGCGTGTCTCGCGTCGAAGCAGCGGTTCTTTTTATCGCCATCATTATGGTCTTCGCGATTGAAATTATAAACACTGCGATAGAAAAGGTGTTTGATGTTTGTCACCCAGAGGATCATGTCTTGATTCGCTCAGCCAAAGATGCTATGTCCGGCGCTGTTCTGATTTCCGCAATCATCGCCACTGTCGTTGCTTTTCTGATCTTCCTGCCGTATATCAAGGATATAGTCTAAAGCAAAATTAGTATTTTGCATTTCATTTTTGCGGCTTGCAAGATGACCTCGTTGTGGGGTAAAATACTGAATATAACAACTTACTGGCTTACGAGCTTATCGGCTTACCAGCTTATAAGCTTACCAGCTTGCAGTTAACTAGAACTGGAGGGTTAGTGCGAGAAGCAAACATATCAGTTGGAATTGATATCGGTGACACCAAGGTCGTCACCTGTGTTGGCAAACTTGACAACGGTGAGATCGATATCGTCGGCATTGGCAAACACCCAAACAATGGCATCCGCAAGGGGATTATCGTTGATATTGAGGAGACAGTATCGTCTATTTCCGCTTCACTCGAGGAAGCCGAGCGAACTGCTGGTGTCCCTATAGAGTCGGCAGTGATAGGTATCACAGGTCCTTCGGTAGAATGTGAACAAAGCAAAGGTGTTATCGCCATTTCGCGACAAGACGGTGAAATTACAAGTGAAGACCTGGTACGTGTCGTCGATGCTGCAAAGGCTATTCCAAGCCGGCCGAATCGCGAGATACTTCACGTTATTCCAATCAATTTTATAGTTGATGGCACCGAAGTCGTCAAGGATCCAGTCGGTATGACTGGTATCAGGCTTGAGGTGGTCGCTAATATTATTTCGACTTCATCAAGTTCGGTAAAATCACTAGCACGATCTGTCCAACAAGCTGGTGTTAATATCTCCGATGTTGTTTTTTCTCCATTGAGCACAGCCAAGGTTCTGCTTTCTGGTCGCCAGATGGATATTGGCGTAATTCTAGTCGATATTGGCGCCTCGACTACTTCTTACGCTGTCTTCGAAGAGGGCGAGCTGGTCACTTGTGGTGTCGTCCCCGTTGGCTCGACTCACATCACCAACGACATCGCCATCGGCCTTCGCATCAATATTGATCTGGCTGAGACGATAAAACTTAAATATGGTTACGCTTTGCCAGATAAAATTGATGAAAAAGAGGAGCTTGATCTCGCAAAACTTGATAAATCAGAGGATGAAAAAGTCAATCTGCGCTATATTGCAGAGATTATCGAGGCAAGACTAAATGAAATATTTAATCTGATTTCCGACAATCTTACACGTGTCAACTGTAACACTTCACTGCCTGGTGGCGTCATCATCACCGGTGGTGGAGCTAAGATTGAGGGCATTGTCGAATTGACAAAGGAGGTCCTGCGTTTACCGGCCCAGGTCGGCAAACCGGTTCCAGAAATTAGCGGCCTTATTGACAAGCTCACAGATCCCATATATTCTACAACCATAGGTCTGATGATTTGGGGCAAAGACCGTCATCCTGGCGGTAACTCCATCAACCTTGATATTCCGGGACTAAACAGTGTGGTCTCGAGGTTTAAGTCTGTCTTCAAAAAGATACTACCCTGAGTACATTTTCCATTTTACAATTTTTCATTAATTTATCATTTTAAATTTTTTAAATGATAAATGTATAATTAATGTGAAATGATCAATGGTAAATGAAAAATTTTCATAATTATTCATACCAACGAGGACCAACCATGATTGAAAAGAATTCAGATCTCGCCAACTTTGCCAACATCAAAGTTGTTGGTGTGGGCGGCTCTGGAGGGAGCGCTGTTACCCGCATGATAAATTCCAAGCTTCGCGGCATAGAATTTATCGCAGTCAACACAGACTCTCAGGCTTTGGCGTTCAACGAAGCACCGGTCAAGATTCAAATTGGTAAAGAGACAACCCGTGGACTTGGTTCAGGAGCTGATCCTGAAATTGGTCGAAAATCTATCGAAGAAAACAAAGAAGAGGTTTATGAGGCGCTAAAAGGTGCTGATATGGTCTTTGTTACCTGTGGCATGGGTGGCGGCACCGGCACTGGAGCGGCTCCCTTTGTAACAGATATTGCCAAAGAACTTGGCGCTCTGACAGTCGGAGTTGTGACCAAGCCTTTTTCATTTGAAGGAGTTAGGCGAAAGAAAATTGCCGAACAAGGCATCGCTGAGATGAAAGAGCGCGTTGACACTCTGATCACTATTCCAAACGACCGTTTGCTTCAAGTTATTGACAAGAAAACATCACTTTTTGACGCTTTTGGTATCGTCGACGACGTCTTGCGTCAAGGTGTCCAGGGTATCGCTGACCTGATTATCTATCACGGTCTGATCAATGTTGACTTTGCTGACGTCAAAGCGATCATGCTTGACGCCGGTAGCGCCCTGATGGGTATTGGTCATGGCACTGGCGACAATCGTGCAATCGAAGCTGCTAGAGCCGCGATCGATTCACCACTACTTGAACTGTCAATCGATGGTGCTAAGGGTATCCTGTTCAATATTACTGGTGGCCCTGATCTCGGTATGTACGAAATTGATGAAGCGGCTAAGGCAATTACTGAAGCAGCCGACCCTGATGCAAATATTATTTTTGGTGCAATTATTGATGAAGCGATGCAAGGTGAGGTCAAGATTACAGTCATAGCAACTGGCTTCGAATCAGAACAAGGCAAGACCCAGAAAAAGATCTTCGCTCCAAGTGAAGGCAGATCTTCAGAGATACCATCCTCTCAAATCTTGCGACGACAAGACCGTTCATTCTTCTCACCAGAACCAGAGATTACTCGAGACGATCAAGCCGAAACACAAAAAAAAGATGATGAGGAAGACGAACTCGAAGTACCAGCCTTTATACGCCGCAAGTTAAAATAACACCCGTAGGGTTATTTTATCCTGAGCGACAGCCGAAGGATCTATAACACCCGTAGGGTCATTTCATCCTGTCTTCGACTCTGAGGGATGAGCCCTCAGGCTCAGACTCGAATGAGAGCGACAGTCGAAGGATCAATAATAATTTCTAATTGACCTAATTATTCTAATTAACCTAAACAAATTTCAAACAACAAGCCTAAAACTGGTTTTTAGAGTTGTTTGAAATTTTAAGTTTAGAATTTGGAATTTGGTTAGAAATTAAGTCAAAGACTCCCCTTTGGGAAATTAGAAATTAGAAATTTGAACGTAGGTGGTATGTTTTGTCCAGAATGCAAAAAATCTGACACTAGAGTGCTCGATTCCAGAGACGATACTCGCGTCATCCGTCGACGCCGCGAGTGTTTGCGCTGTCACTATCGCTTTACAACATATGAGAGAGTCGAATCACCACGTCTCAAGGTAATCAAGCGTAATGGGGAGTCTGAAGATTATTCACGAGACAAACTCTCAAAGGGTATTTTTCTTGCGATGGAAAAAAGACCTGTCAGCCAAGCACAGATTGAAGCTATTCTCGACAGTATTGAGCACGAAATCACTCGGCTGAAAACGAAATTTATCTCCAGCAAACAGATGGGGAATTTCGCAATCTCTAAGCTCAAAGAAGTTGACGAAGTCGCTTATCTTCGCTTTCTCTCTGTCTACAAGAGCTTTGGCTCGGCTTCTAAATTTCAAAAAGAAGCCGAAAAACTGACAAAAGATAAGCCGATTTAGGCATTATCTTTTGTCATCCCGGCCTGTGGCTGGAGAGCCGGGATCCAGGCAGGTTGAGTTACACACTACTTAAGTGTTGCTTGTTTCGCCTAGATTCCCGCGTACGCGGGAATGACAATTCATTTTATATGATGCTATAATGAGAATTAATAATTAATGCAAGGAAAATATGTCCAAATTAAAACATCTCGAATCAGCAAATGAATTTGATGAGTTAATCAATGGCGACAAGCCGGTTCTCGTCGATTTTTTTGCCACCTGGTGCGGACCATGCCAGGTGATGGAGCCGATTTTAGAAGAGTTTGTTGGTAAATTTCCTAAAATCAAAGAAGTAGAAATTGCCAAAGCCGATATCGATATCCTCGGAGAAGTCGCCGTCAAATACAATATTATGAGTGTCCCCACCTTTGTCATTTTCAAAAAAGGCAAGATGGTTGAGAAGATGGTCGGCCTTCGCACAGAGGAGGAGCTGAACGTCAAATTAAAAGAATCTCTTGATAAAAAGAAATAGGATCCCCATAGACGATCTCAATTTTTAAGCCTTAAGAAGGTTGCTTTTGCAATGCCGTTTTGCTATTGTGATCTCGACCTGAAGGGAGGTCAGGACAACATGAACGTCGTACTGGAACTGGTACTGTGGTGGGTCTGTGTCACACTCCACTGCTTTGCGGTCGTCGCGGTGATATTAGGAGCCGCGTATTTGGGGATCTTGATCCTCCGCCGAGTCTTCCGCTAAGCGCACTGGTGTCAGATAGCCGATCGTTGTGCTTGCCGCTGGCGAGCGGGGAACTACACCCCGTTCGCCATTACTTGACAAAAAGAAATATGATCTAGATACAAACCAATCTCAATCTAAAAACCTCCAAAAGGTTGATTTTTCTGTGCTGTTTTGGTAACTTAGCTTAGACCTGAAGGGAGGTCAGACAACCATGGATGTCTCTGTGGAGATGCTCTACTGTGGACTCGTCGAGCTGGCACTGTTAGCGCTGCTACTCGCAGCCATCTTTGTGCCGCTCTGGATCATCGGCTAGATCTACTGCTGGGCATACTGGCAGCTACTGCCTGCCCACAGGCTTCTTCGTCGTTACAACGAAGCCGGCTGGGAACTTCTGAGAATCGCCGCCGCCCTTCCCGACCCGATGGCCTCGTTCATGAATCCGAGGCAAAAGCTGGAGCGGCTCGTCTTCCTCGAGAAACGGTGGGTCAAGCGCGGTTTCATCGCGCTCGACTTCGCGGATTTCATCGATCCGACACGAGACGCGGCCGATCTGCTTCCTCTCTATCGGCTCCGGAAAGACGGCGAGCCCGCCGTCTACCCGATCGCCAGCGTCGCTCAGGAAGCGGCGTGAATGATGCATCACCTTGCCACTGGCGAGCGGGGAACTACACCCCGCCCGCCAGTCATTGACAAATAAGAATAATTATGCTATTATATAAGTGTTGAATGTAGTTGATGGAAACATTAACCCTTCAAAGCTCTTTAACGCTCCAGCTCCTTCGCAAGAAGGAGCTGGACGCTAGAGAGATGAAGTTCTCTCATGAAAAACCCGCGGCAACGCGGTTTTTTTGTTTTCGAGGTCAAGCAAACCCAAACAAAACCTAAGCCCATCGACAAACCAGCCTTTAGTATTGACCTGTTCGGGATGTGTTCGGTATAATAGAATTATGAAGCAAATAGATGCATTAAAAATTTTGAAAACAGGCAGTAATGTTTTTCTGACCGGTGAGCCGGGCAGTGGCAAGACGTATGTCATCAATCAATATGTCAATTATTTACGTTCTCACAATATCTCACCATCGATCACAGCTTCGACCGGCATCGCCGCTACTCACATCGGTGGCATGACTATTCACTCCTGGAGCGGTATCGGGATCAAAAACAATCTAAATAAAGCCGAACTCAAAAATATCGCCGGCAATGACAATGTCGACAAAAGAATCACTGACGCCAAGATTTTGATTATCGATGAAATATCTATGCTCCCGCCGGACACATTGCGAATGATCGAAATCATCTGTCGACTGGTCAAAAACAACTCTTTACCTTTTGGCGGACTTCAAGTCATCCTCGTCGGGGACTTCTTTCAGTTGCCGCCGATCATCAAAAGACCGACTGAAAATCAATTTCAAGACGATCTTTTCGATGAAAAATTAGCCCGCTTTGCTTATGATTCTCCAGTCTGGCAATCAGCTGAATTTGCAACCTGCTACCTCGACGAACAGTACCGCCAAGATGACACCGAATTGAGCCAAGTTTTGACCAAGATCCGCACCAACAACTTTGATGACAGCTCACTCGAAATCATTCGACAGAGAAAGTTTAATATTTCAGAAGTTCCGTCCTCGGCGCCAAAACTTTATTCGCACAACATCGACGTCGATAGAGTTAATGATGCGATGCTGGCCAAAATTTCCGCCAAAGCCAAACACTTTACGATGCTCTCAAGCGGCAAAAGAAATCTTGTCGAAACTCTAAAAAAGGGTTGCCTCTCTCCGGAAAATTTGTTTTTGAAGATCAGTGCCGCTGTTATGTTTACCAAAAATAATACGAAGGAGGGTTTTGTCAACGGGACGCTCGGGAGTGTTGTCGGATTTGACGACGAGACCGAATTACCGATTGTCAAGATCAAAAACGGTCGGAAAATTCACGTTTCCCCGGCCGACTGGACCGTTGAGGAGAATGGCACAGTCAGAGCCAGACTGACCCAAATTCCTCTCCGCTTAGCTTGGGCCATAACAGTTCATAAGAGCCAGGGCATCAGCCTTGACGAAGCTGTGATCGATTTGTCAAAAGTTTTTGAATTTGGACAAGGTTATGTTGCGATTTCACGGGTCAGACGCCTGACCGGCATCCATCTACTTGGTTGGAATGATCGATCTTTTCAGGTTGACCCTGACGTTATCGCCGAGGATATCAAATTTCGGGATGATTCGACCAAAACCGAAAAAGCATTTAGTCATTTTTCCACTGATGCGTTGCAAAAAATATATGACGAATTCATAAAAAAATCAGGCGGCGAACTGAAACCGCAAAATGGTGATCGGAACACAAAAACGCCAAAACCATCCACGATCGACGAGACACTTTCTCTTTGGCGAGAGGGAAAGACTATTAGTCAAATTGCCAAAGATCGAAGCTTAAGCGAGGGCACCATAGTCAGCCATCTTGAAAAGTTAACTGCGACCAAATCTATCAATAAAACAGAATTGAGTCGAATTGTTTCGCCTCGTATCCTAACCGTCCTGCCAAAAATTCAGGCGGCTTTTGATAACCAAACGATGGACAAGCTGTCGCCGATTTTCAAACACTGTCACGGCCAATATTCGTATGACGAATTAAGAATCGCGAGAATGGTTTTAAAATCACAACTTTTTAAGCTATAATTGACCGGCAATGAATCAAGCAAAATTAAAATTTGACACACAAAACCCAAGCATTTTAGACAACCTTAACTCAGCCCAAAAAGATGCCGTGACTTATCAAGGCGGACCGCTTTTGATCATTGCTGGTGCCGGCACCGGCAAGACGACCGTCGTCACTCGGCGGATTGCCTATATGATCGAGCAAAAGATCTCCAAGCCATCCGAAATATTGGCACTGACATTTACTGAAAAGGCCGCCGCCGAGATGGAGGAGCGCGTCGATCAACTCGTGCCTTATGGTTATACTGATATGTCGATCTTAACATTTCACGCTTTTGGCGATCAGTTTCTGCGTGATTTTGCCCTCGACCTTGGCTTGCCATCAAATTTCAAAGTTTTGACCGGCGTCGAGCAAGCAATCTTTATGCGGACAAACATCTATGCCTTTGATCTCGACTATTTTCGCCCCGTCGCCAATCCGCTTTCACATATTCAGGCTCTTCTGTCACATTTTTCCAGACTGAAGGATGAGTTGATCACCCCAGCAGAATATCTAGATTTTGCTGAAAAACAAATTTCAAAGGCAACAAACGAAGATGAGACAGTTGAAGCGAACAAAACGCTTGAATTGGCCAAGGCTTTTGAGCGTTATCAGGAGTTGATGATTCAGGCCGGAAACCTTGATTTCGGCGACCAACTTTTCTTCACCTACAAAGTATTGAAGGAAAACAAAAAAATCCTGGCTGAGTGTCAGAAAAGATATAAATATATCTTGGTAGATGAATTTCAGGACACGAACTACGCCCAAAATGAAATAGTAAAGCTCCTAGCAAATAAATTGCAAAGCATCACCGTTGTAGGCGATGATGACCAATCTATTTATCGCTTCAGAGGCGCATCAATTTCAAACATATTAGACTTCAAAAAAACTTATCCGGAGACAAAACAGATTGTTTTAAACGAAAATTATCGCTCGACCACTGAAATTCTTGATGCTTCATACAAACTCATACAATTCAACAATCCTGATCGACTCGAAATTCAGAACAAGATTGACAAACGCCTGGTTTCAAAACGGCACGGTAGCCCGTCAGAACTGTTTTTTTGCAGCAATCTTTCCTGTGAAGCTGACCAAGTGGTCGAAAAAATCAAAGAAATTAAAGAAAAAGAAAATTACAAATACAATGATTTTGTCCTTCTGGTACGAGCAAATTCTCATGCAGAGCCGTTTTTGCAATCACTAAACGTTGCCGGCATTCCACACATTTTTACCGGCGCTTCCAGTTTATTTGATCAGCCAGAAATAAAAATGTTGGTCGCGTTTTTGCGCTGTCTCGTCTACACCGACGACTCACTAGCTCTATATCAACTGGCAACCTCGGAACTCTACGGTGTCAGTCACGAGGATATTTCCAGTTTTTATACACTGGCCAGAAGGCAAAATCGGCCATTGCTATCTTTTTTTAGCAACAAGACACTGGAACAATTTAGCAATGATTTGTCAGCACAAACATCATCACTTGATCAGATTTTCGAAGACATAACCAAATGCCGCAAACTAAAGAGTGACCCTGTCGGCGAAGTTCTATATGCTTACCTAAAAGAAAAGAATTTTCTCAAAAAATTAACAGAAGTTGATACTGCCGAAAATGAATTAAAAATCTTCAATATTGCCAAATTTTTTGACCGAATCACTCAGTTCAATCACTCAAGCGATGAGAGGGGAGTCCTGGCTTTTCTAAACACTTTGGAACTGATTCTCGAGGTCGGGGACGAAACGATCTCCACTGATATCGATCGTGATATCGACGCAATTAATATTTCGACTGTTCACGCCGCCAAGGGACTTGAATACGAGGTCGTTTTTATCGTCAACTGTGTCTCAGATCGCTTCCCTGGTCGCCGTCGACGAGATCCTCTGCCACTACCACCAGAGCTAATCAAAGAGAGTTTGCCCGAAGGCGATTTCCATCTACAGGAGGAGCGCCGACTTTTCTATGTTGCTGCCACCCGAGCAAAAAATTATTTATTTATGACTGCAGCCGAGGATTATGGTGGCAAGCGAGCCAAAAAACTGTCTCAATTTGTCTTGGAACTACTGGATGAACCAAACCCGACTAAACTCAAACACAAATTGTCAAATTTGGAAAAAATCGAACGGTTCAAAAAAGTGGAAACTGAGCACAAGAAATTGCCAAACAAATTTGCCACCGAGACGATCAAACTCTCACGAGCAATGATTGACGATTATTATACCTGCCCAAAGAAATTTTATTTTGCTCATGTCGTCAAGATACCACTCTTGAAAAATCATTATTTGATGTATGGTACGGCCGTCCATGCCGCTCTTGATTATTATTTTTCGAAAAAGATACGAGGCGATACACCCTCACTCGAAGAGTTAATTACTCAATTTGATACTGCATTTAGAAATGTCGGTTTTATCACCACAGAGCACGAAGATTTACGACACCGTCAGGGAATAAACACTTTGACCAGATTTTACACTGACGACCAGAAGCAGCCGACACTGCCATCAGAAGTTGAAACTCCGTTTGAGTTTGCCGAAAATAAAGTCAAGATAAATGGTCGCTATGACCTGATCACTGGTGCAAAAGAGAACGCTGAAATTGTCGACTTCAAAACATCAAATGTGACCGAGCAAAAAGAAGCCGACCGTCGGATAAAGAGTTCGACTCAGATGATGATTTATGCCCTGGCTTGGTTTGAAAAATTCAAAGTTATCCCCAAAACCACCCTGGTGTTTATCGAATCAGGTCTGACCGGATCACGAATCTTCAATATGAAAGAGCTGGAGGAAACAAAGCAGATGATTTTTGATGTTGCTGCCAGAATCCGCAAAAACGATATGTCCGCCAAACCGGATGCATTTCAATGCAAACAATGTCCATATAGTGATATTTGTCCAGAAAGTAAAGCTTGATCAAAATTTCGAATTAAATGTTTGTTTGGGGTTTGTTCGGATCAAAAATATTTGGTATAATAATAACGGTACTCACGCACCGTAGAGCAAGCTTCAGCCTGTTTGGAGATAAATTGAAACAACCTGACTGCGGATTATCCCAGCACGCTGATCCGCCGGCTGGCGGAGTGGTCTACAAGACTTTTACGTAGGTCCTGTTAAAAACACAAATGGAGGAACATGGCAACTACGATCTTACTCATACTGGTTTTGATCGCGCTGATCTATCTTATTTTTATTGTCTTCAGAAATCAGAAACCAATCGAATCTGGTGGCGAGAAATTAATGTTCGATTTACTCGAAAAAGTACGAGTCGATACCCAAAATAAACTTGATCGGATCGATGATCGGGTCAGCCAAAACCTGTCAAAATCGCACGAGGCTATCCAGACACAGTTTGCCCAAAGTTCGGCAATTATTAAGGATGTAACTAGAAAAATGACTGAGCTCGGCGAGACAAACAAGCAGATCGTCAGCTTCGCAGATCAGATGAAAAGTCTAGAAAACATTTTGAAAAACCCGAAACAGCGGGGGATTCTCGGTGAATATTTTCTTGAATCACTGCTTTCAAACGTTTTTCAGCCATCTCAGTACAAAATGCAGTACAAATTTGCCAATGGCACGATCGTCGATGCCGCCATCTTTTTTAACGATAAAATAGTTCCGGTCGACGCCAAATTTTCGCTCGAAAAATACAACAAAATTATGGAAGAGAAGGAAGAAAGTCGACGCATAGTTTTAGAAAAAGAGTTCAAGCAAGATATCAAAAACAGAATCGATGAAACAGCCAAATACATTGATCCGAAACAGGACACGACTGACTTTGCCTTTATGTTTATCCCTGCCGAGGGTATTTACTACAATTTACTAATTTATAAAGTTGGAACTATCGAGATCAATACCAATGATTTGATCGAGTACGCCTTCAAAAAACATGTTATTATCGTCTCCCCGACATCCTTTTATGCCTATCTCGAAACAGTTCTTCACGGCCTCAAAGCGCTAAAAATGGAAGAATCAGTCAAAGAGATTCTTGTTCGTGTCGGTGAACTTGGCAAACATCTAAACGCCTTCGAAGCACATTATGACAAAATCGGTTCAAACCTGGGTGCGACCGTAAATGCCTACAACAATTCATCAAAAGAATTTAAAAAAATTGATAAAGACGTTTATAAATTGTCCGATGGCAAACAGGGTGGGGAAATGGAAATAGGCTTAATAGACAAACCGGAAGAAAACGAATAGTGAAACTTAAAAAAATTAAAATAGAGGTAGAAGATACAGGCCTGCGCTTGGATCAATTTTTACTCCAAGAAAATCCTGATTATTCGCGATCATATTTTAGTGATCTGATCAAAAAAGGCTCCGTAGCTGTAAATAATGAAGAGAGGAAACCAAGCTACAGATTGAAGACAGGGGATACAGTCGAATACAAATTGACCGAAAAAACATCTCTGGGACCGATAAAACCAGTAAATATTCCCCTCAATATTATTTTTGAGGATGAAAATGTCCTGGTCGTAAACAAACCAGCCGGACTCGTGGTCCATCCAGCTGTAGGTCATCACAACGACACTCTAGTCAACGCTCTAACACATAGTTATCCACAGGTTAGCAAAGCTGTTTATGACGACGAAAATGAGCTTTCTGTTTCACGCCCCGGACTTGTCCACCGCCTCGACAAAGACACTTCAGGAGTACTAATTGTCGCAAAAAATACGAAATCAATGATTTTTCTGGCCAATCAAATTCAAGACAGAAAAGCAAAGAAAGTGTATCTCGCGCTTTGTGCCGGCTGGCCACCAATTTCATCCGGACGATTGTACAACAACCTCGGTAGAAATTTGAAAAACCGCAAAATATATACTGAAGTTGGATCAGAAAAGGGGAGAGAAGCCATTTCCAATTATCAAGTTAAGAAGAATTATCTGACGTCAAAAAACGAACGAGTGTCACTTATAGAATTTCAGATCGAAACAGGCCGCACTCACCAGATCAGGACCCAAGCAAAAATGGCTGGTTTTCCGATTATCGGCGATCAGGCGTACTCTACTAAAGAAAGTGAAGCTGTTTCAAACCATCTAGGGGTAAAGCGGCAAATGCTTCATGCCAGCTCTTTGACAATCCTGTTGCCTGGGGCGAAAATTGCTCAGAAATTTGAAGTTGCTGTTCCGTCAGACTTCGAACAAATTATTGAGAATCTGATTGCACAAAACTAGTACTTCATACTTTGTAACAAAAAACCCACGACAAATTTGACGTAGGTTTTTTTGTTATGATAAAGTGTGAATAATATTAACGAGGAGATGGCATGGAAAGAGAACGGGTCACAATTTCAATTAAGAAAATTATCCTAGACAAAATCGACCGCACAATTGATGGGGCAAATGTTCGAAATCGATCCCATGCAATCGAATCCTTAATTCTAAAAGGTCTTGGCACCTCAGACACCCGAACCGCTGTCGTCTTGATGGGTGGTGACGATGCACTCAAATCTATCCCAAACGTTGAGCAAGCTTTGTCCGAACTAAAAGATCTCGGTTTTGAAACTGTTCATATCGCCACTGGCTTTCTCGGAGAAAAGGTCCAAGAAAAACTCGGCGACGGTTCAAAATATGGCCTCAAATTTGTTTACAATGATAAAGGGGAAGGTTCTGCCGGTGCCTTAGCTGTTTTGAAAAAGGAACTCAAGAACACATTTATTGTTATTAATCACCACCAATTTTCTGACTTCAAGATTGATGAACTCCTAAATTTTCACAAAAAACATCATTTCGTCGCCACTATAGCCACAAACAATCTCGATACATTGCAAGGAATTTACGTTTTTGAGCCTGAAATTTCCAACCGTCTAACCAAAGGGTTTTCGATGCTTGAAGATGACATTTTGCCCAAACTAATCAAAGATGGCAAAGCCGCAGTCTGCCCGATGATCTAATTTTGACTATTAGTCGCAAATGTAATACGATAATAGTATTATTCGCACGAGGAATTTTTCTATGAGAACACGACTTTGGGTACTGTTTAGTTTTATTGCTTTTCTAATTGTCTTGGCAGTGCTTATCGATATTCCAACATCACCAAGTTGGCTTGGAGGAAGTAGCACCAAAGCTCAACTCGGGCTTGATTTGGTCGGCGGCACGGAGTTGGTATATCAAGCTGATCTATCTGCTTCGACAGATAAGTTAAAGGACCTGAGCAACCTTGAGAGTGTCTTCAGTCAGAGAATCAATTCACTCGGAGTGTCGGAGCCAAATATTCAGACCTCTGGCGGTGACAAGATCATCATCGACCTACCGGGCATCAAAGACATCAACAGCGCTATCCAAAAAATCGGACAAACGTACGAGCTAAATTTCATGACCCAGGCGACTGATACTACTGACGGTGCCCAGCTTTATGATTATTATGACCAAGGTTATCTTTACCCCGGCTATTGGAAAAAATCAGTTCTGACTGGAAAAAATTTGACCAAGGCTGATGCAACTTTTCAGAATAGCAATGGATCGGTCACATCAGATCCGGTTGTTTCGATTCAATTTGACAGTACGGGTACAGCGAAGTTCCGAACCCTAACTCAGGACAATCTAAACAAGCAGATCGCTATCGTTCTGGATAACAAGATCGTGTCTGCTCCAAACGTTTCTGTTGCAATCACAAATGGCCAAGCAGTCATCACAGGGTCAAAAGACATCAAAGAAGCTCAGGATCTAGCCAAGAGGCTGAGTGAAGGTATACTGCCAGTCCCAACCAAGCTGATCGGTCAGCAAAATATCGGTGCAACACTCGGCAAAGATTCACTCAAGCTCAGTATCGTCGCAGGCTTGATCGGACTTATTCTTGTAGCTATTTTTATGGTTTCTTTTTACAAGTTTCCTGGCCTCATCGCTGTTTTTGCCCTAACTATCTATTCCTTCTTTGCTCTTGCTGTTTACAAGGTTATTCCAGTAACCCTGACACTAGCTGGTATCGCTGGGTTTATACTCTCGATTGGTATGGCAATAGACGCTAATGTTCTAATATTTGAACGACTTAAGGAAGAGTTGAAAGCCGGCAAAGAGCTAAATCTAGCTCTTCATGATGGCTTCAGACGCTCTTGGCCATCTATCCGCGATTCAAATATTTCTTCCATCATCACCTGTTTGATTTTGTATTATACTACCGGCTCTGGTCCTGTGCGCGGCTTCGCCCTAACCCTGATGATAGGTATAATAATTAGTCTATTTACTGCCGTGACCTTGACTCGCACCATTCTACTGCTTATTGACGGTAGTCGTCTCAGGAGGTTAATCCATGTATAAAATTATCAAAAAAAGCTGGATATGGTTTACATTTTCTGGTGTCTTAATTGTTCTTTCGATTATTTTTCTGGCGACTTTTGGCTTGCGCATCGGTATCGATTTCAAAGGGGGGACTAATATCGAATTTCAATCCGCAAAGTCAGACAAGATAAGCCTCGCGACTGATGTCTTGGACACCGAAGGCTACACTGGCTATCAGATAAAGGAAAGTGGCACGAACAAAGCAATAATTCAAATTCAGACACTCACCAACGACGAACACGCAAAATTAGCAGCTGATTTGCAATCGAAAATTTCCGACTATGACGAGACTAGTTACGACACTGTTGGGCCAACCATCGGCCACGACCTGACCATAAAATCGGTTTGGGCTGTGATTTTGGCGTCTCTTGGTATTATTGTTTTTGTTGCCTTTGCTTTCCGCAAAGTCCCAAAACCATTGTCATCCTGGAAGTTTGGTGTTTGTGCCGTCATCGCTCTGATTCATGACCTTTTGATAACGACCGGCTTTGTCGCCCTCGTTGGTCATTTCTTTATCTGGATGGAAGTAAACGCTTTATTTATCACCGCTCTTCTTACTATTATGGGTTTTTCTGTCCACGACACAATTGTTGTCTATGACCGACTTCGAGAGAACTTCATCAAAAATCCAAAAGAAGACATCACATTGTCCGCTGAGGAAAGTATCAACCAAACCATCGTCCGCTCGATCAATACTTCTATGACCACGATTATAGTATTGTTGGCACTGCTAATATTTGGTAGTGGTTCGATCAGAGAGTTTGTCCTGACTCTGACCTTTGGTATTCTCATCGGAACATACTCCTCAATCTTCAACGCCACACCGCTTCTGGTCTGGTGGCACAAGAAAGACGCCTCCCGCAAACTGAATTCAAAGTAGGGGAGTGGGTCGATTCTATTTTCAGTTCTATTTTTGACCGAATATTTCGTGTGTTATCATATCCTTTATTCTCCTGCAACAAAAATACTTTACATAAATAAATTGCAAATAGATTGAAAAAAATTTTTGTTCTTCAAATCTATTTTTCTGTGCAAGTTGTATTAAATATATTATTACCAGTGTTGTATAATTGTCATCCTGTCATCGACTCTGAGGTCTAGCGACCTCGTCACTCAGACTCGAATGAGAACCGATGTTGTCCTGAAGGTGAAGGATCTGATAGACCTGTCCTGCCTGCCTGCCGTAGCCATTCGACTTGCGCTCATGGTCTGAGTGTAATTGAAGACTTTAACGAAGGCTGGAGCGAAGTCGAACGGATTATTCGTTACCTCAGAATGACACTTCGATTTGAATTATACAACAGTGGTATAATTATTGTAATCTCGACCGAACCGCAGTACTCGGCGGTGAGTGGAGAGATCTTGATTAGAATCAGTTAAAACACTGTGGACATTCTAGAAAAAGATTTCTCGACTCCACTTTTGTAATCTAATAAAAAACAGGTATTACACCGTCATACTTTATTACAAAGGTACAAACTATCATACATAGTATGAAAAGTGCTTTAGAATCGATTCTAGGGGGATCTATTTGAGCACGGTTTACGACTAATACGTGGTGCAAGTACGCCAGAGTAGTTAGAGTAGATAATATTGGTTATGTCGCATAATGATAGTTATGCGACATTAATTATAATTCCATTCTGTAGACCTGTCCGACAAGCTTAATTTTAGTTTCGAGAATTGTTGAAGATATTTACAAATTTTCAGAAAATAATTTCCCTTTTATCGCCTATTATATTTTGTGTAAGACCTAATATAATATTGTTATTATTTTAGGAAAATATGGTAAAAAATAAAAGTGCATATTTCGACCACTCCCCCTGTTTCATCGATTTTTCGCTCCCCCGCTAGAAAATTCCATTTTCTAGCGTCCCTCGTAGCTCCGATAATTATCGGAGCGAAGTGGGATAAGTCATTTTTAAAGTTTCATAATAAAACTGAAAAAACCCGATAGTTTACACGTAACTACTCACTCATATCTGTCATTCCCGCCCCGTATCAGAGTACGGGGTAAACCCCGGCGGGTCATCGACTCTGAGGGATGAGCCCTCAGGCTCAGACTCGAATGAGAATCCAGGCAACACTAATTTTTTATAGATCCCCGGGCACCACTCTCGAGAACACCACTGGTCCCGAGGATGACAATTATAGAGCGAGTGAGCAGTTATTTTTACAACGCTCAAACATTGGAAATCAGAACTATCAGCTTTATTCGTCGATCTTAATCACCTCACCTTCTGGGAGATGTTTTGCATCAGCAATTAATTCATGGTGCGCAGAGTTAAATTTTGAGCCCAGATGGGTTTGCTGTGGTGCTGGAGTAGAGTCAGGCACTTTCATCACCTGACTTTCGACCAAAGTGGTCGGATACAGGGGTGCCGCAACAACTGGCAAAAGATCTTTCTCCGGTGTTGGCTCAGAAGGCTTCTCCTTAATTGCAACAGGGGTAGACTCTTCTGACTTAGAAAATGTCTCTTTACCATCGACTTCCTCTGACAAAACAGGTTTTTCAGGTTTTGGCGGTTCGAGCTCTTGAGAAGGTTGATGTGTTGGAAAATGTTCTTCTACCCTATTCTCCTCTACTGCTTTTGCAGTAGCTACATCGTCTTTATCCGCACTTCTTCGAGGTGTTCCTTTCTCGATCTTCTTTTCATCATTATGATGTTGTTTCTTGGGTCGATTGTGGCTTTGGTGATCTTTTTTACGACCAGACTCCCCCACTGACATTAAATTATTTCCCGACGAAACTTTTTTTGATAATTCTATTATTTTCTTGGCTGTGTCGTCGACACTAATCTTGCTCTTGGCTAATTTTTCCTCATCAATTTCCTCACCTAGATACCACTTCACTCCTCCCCTAGCAGTCCGCTCCTTGTAAATCTTACCATCTATGATACTGTCATATTTAATCACTCGTGATTTCGACGGCTTTTTTTCCTCTAACTCGTCCGATATCTTGGGATCATCGCTTATTTCTGACTTTTCCTCAGGTTTTACAGCAGTTTCAGTCGGCTGAATCTGCGGTTCTGGCTTAGGTTGATCAACATTGGCTGTTTTTGGTATTACATTTTCTTCGCGCTTGGTATCCACATTGACCCATTTGACTGGGACAGGAACGTGCTCCTTTTCTTCGTCGTTCTCACTCGAAATCTTTTTTTCTTTTGATTGTGATTGATTCGTACCACCTGGCTTCTTAATCAATAGCGCTTCGAGACCACCTTGGCGAAACGCTTCCGCCTCAGCTTTTAGCTCCTCTTCTTCCTGCCGACTTCTGTTCAGAATAGAATCCTGAACAGCAGCCCTGGTGTTAGAATATTTTTCTCTGGATTGTTTGATAACCGCATCGATGTTGCCAGACAATTTTTGAACCGGTGGAAGTGTCCGCGCAGAAAAGGCCGGTGACGAAATACCATTGATCAGAAGCTTGATATAGATCTGATACTTATCAAGATTGACTAGATCGTTGGCTTCAAAAACTGGTGTAAACTCTCCAATCAATCCTTCAGCGTCTGTGCCACCGACTCTAAAAGTAATCAGTGTTCCAGCGTTACCAAAAACTGCGTCCTTGACTTCGTCTGGTAACTGAGCAACATACTGATGCGCCATCGTCAGATTTAAGTTATATTTACGTGCCTCAGATAAAATAACCGCAAACGATTCGGTCGCAAAGTTTTGAAATTCGTCAACGTAGAGATAGCAGTCTGGTCGATGATCGATTGTTGTGTCGGCTCGACTCATCGCCGCTAGCTGAACCTTCGTCACCATCATCGCACCAAGCAAGGCCGAGTTATCCTCACCAATCTTGCCACGTGACAAGTTTACAATCATAATTTTTTGCTGGTCCATGATCTCACGGATATTGATACTCGACTCCGACTGACCAACAATGTTTCGAATCGTCGATGATGAAAGGAATTGACCAACCTTGTTCAAAATTGGTGAAACTGCCTCAGTTCTAAATTTACTATCGAAAGAAGCAAATTCATTTAGCCAAAATTCCTTAATCACTGGGTCTTTGACCTTTTCCAAAACCTTGTCGCGGAAACGGCTATTCGTCAACATCCGCGGAATATCAAGCATAGTCGAGCTGGGATAGTCGAGCAAAGCAAAGACGGTATTTCGCATGATGTGCTCTAAGCGTGGTCCCCATGAATCACCAAAGATTTTTTTGAAGATTCCGACGAAACCTGAGGCCACGATGCTCTTGAAATCGTCGTCGACATTTTCGAGCAGGTTGAAGGCGACAGGAAATTCTCTGTCTGATGGATCAAAAATGATAACATCATTGACTCGGTTATCTGGAATGCATGACAAAACCTTGTCAGCCAATTCACCATGCGGATCGACAACAACCACTCCCCTGCCTGCCATCACATCATTGATCGCCATATTTTCAATCAGTGTCGATTTACCGGTACCAGACTTACCAACCATATAGATATGGCGTCGGCGATCGTCCCTCTTGATTCCGAATGTTCGATACATGTTGCGAAAATTTGTCTCCCCTATAATCGTCAGATCACCTTCGGGTGTGTTTTCTCGCAAAGGCAAATTCGCTGGCGGCTCACCTTTTTTCGACCCTGACCAGACTATGTTTGGAGTCGAAACTGAACTGTGTGGCAGATGAAACACCGAGGCCAACTCTGCAATATTGAAAATCTCACCGTAATTAGTAAAAGAACGAATGGAAAAATCCTTGCGTCGTTGCTGATCGTTTAGATGTATGTCCCCTACTCTGAAACCATTTAAGTTCGTTGTGTTGTACTGTTTAAACGCTGCCGCAACACTTTGACATTTCATCCGAGCTGAAATGCTGTCTGAACTTATCGCCATAATTCTGATTTTGGTCTCGAAACCTAGTTTTGTAATCTTGGTTTCAATATTTTTCAATGCGTCTTCAACTGAGGCCGGAAGTTTAATCTCAGGCGCAGTTTTTTCAAAATATTCTCCCGGTCGAAAAGCCTGCAGTAGCAGCACTTTCAAACCATCAAGCAAGCCTTTACCTAGCTGACCAGCAAAACCTTTGTCACTGGCCTTCGCACCAGATCTGACCGACGAGACCATCGAGTGACCTCTCTCCTGCCAACTATCACCGACAGGACGAATGATCATCTGAAACCAAATTTCTTCTCCGCTGTTTAATTTTGACATCACTGAGGTGATACCAGATATCGGATCAACTTCGAAATCAGTAAACTGTTTGATCGGATAAGCGTCTGGCTTATTCAGCCCAAGTTCACAGATAGCAAAATTCTGTGAGGAGATATCTAGGTCTTGTGTATAATCCCCCACCTCATTTATTTCAACAGTCGGATATTGAGCATAGATCTGACCCTCGACAAAATCCTTCAGATGAACTGGTAGATAAACATAGAATTGAATAAATTTCTCTTTTGAGACAATTTCGAAACTCAAGTGATTTTGGTACTTTGCACTCTCTGAATAGATACCATGAATTGCCGCAAACATCTGTTCGGCAGCCAGTGGAGACTTGTCGTTATTTTTAGGAACATCAATCCGCAAAACCGTATATTCTTGGGCATTTAACCAATCAACCTTTTTCAGATTGACATTGATCCTGGAGATAGCCCAGATCAAATAGATCGGCGCAATTATTAGGACAGTGTAAACAATGATTAAAACAATACTCATGACACCTTTTCAAAGAAAATAATGATCCTTTGAACGGAAAACTTGGCTAGAATACTAACCAAGATAATTATACAACAAGAGAACGGGAGATACTAGATGGTATCTCGTAAATTATTTACGAAAGTCAAACAACTCACGGCGTGCTTCTTTCATATCTTTTTTAATATCTTTCGGGTCGCCGCTGCTTTCAACCAAAATTCGATGCCAATAACGGTTTATTCTTCGATAAAAAATTAAACGAAGTGTGCTATACGCTGCGAAAAAAATAAAAAGCAGTTTAAGCCAGAAGCTTAATCGGTGCCATTCTACAGTAATGAGAAACGGAAAGATCAGCACAGCTATAATTGCACCGATGATATCATACTGCATGTCTACTTTGTGTGCATATTCACGAGTAAATGATCTTTTAAAAAAGCTCTTTACTCTTATCCAGACTGTCTGTTTCATGACAGAATTCTTACTTAAGTGCGTAGCGATCTTTTGCCACTTTGGCAAAAGCCGGTTTTGTCTGAAGATTGATTACAACGGTATTTTTTTTGACCATTCTTTGTTTCAAGACTTTTTTGGTAATCTCTTCGACACTCAGACCTTCTTTGTGACCGTCGAGAACATTTTTGATAATATCGGCGACTGTGCCATCCTGATAACCCCACTCAGACAAAGCATAGATGCCGCGACCGATCAGGACAAACCTTTGGTCAGCAATCAGTTCATTGTGGACAGTAGCGCGAACAATATTTTTGTTATTAAATTTTTGTACAGAAATTGCCTTGGCGATATCACCAAAATGCATCGGCTTGCCGTTTTGTTTCAAAACAAAATAGATTTTGTCGCGAACATTCCGCGGGTTGATCTCCGGCCAGGCGGTCAGGCCGATTTCTCCGGAATCAGTTGTGATTAATTTTTTGCTGATCTCTGGAAGTTCCGACAAAAAGGTTACCTTGAACTTCTTGTGATCAGGGTGCGCGTCAATCAAAACATCGAGTGTCGCTGGTTTGTTTAGATTATCGAGATGTTTGGCCCAATCATTTATAACCTTGACAGCTTCGTCTTTTGACATACTCGCCAAAATCCAGCCGGCTTCAAGCTCAGTGGTTTTTTCGATTTTGATTATCTGAGGCATCAAAGAAAAGACAAGATGAAGAGAATTGAATTCATCTTTGCTCTCCCAATGGTTTTGTTCTAGAAACCTTTTAGCAATTTTAGAATGACTAGTGATACCACCGCTTTTTTCAAATTCGGCAATAATTTCAAGAACAACAGGGTTTTTCTTCTCGACGATTTCACGTGCCATTTTTCTTAGTCCCTCACGTTCGATTTGACGGATACGTTCGCGAGACAATTTGAGCTTGCGACCAATCGAGGAAAGTGTTTGGTGATCTGAACCAATGCCAAAACGACCGAGAACGACTGTAGCCTCGTTTGGCTTCAAATTCGCGACTGAATCTTTCACCAGTTTGTGCGGACTAAAATTCTTAATTGCCATACTGCCTCTTGTTTAAATAATTATTTAGTAATATTTGTTTCTTCTAGACCGATAAGATTCTCAACTGCGGCCCACTCCGAGACTTCGTCTTCAGGCACCAAAATAGTAAGTTTGTCGCCTGTTTCCGCTTTGAAATAAGTGACCGAAGCCGGTAAGACGCGATATTCTGTCTCACCTACCTTGACTACATATTTTCCAGTCTCAACTTCGATCAGATTGCCAATCAATTTTGCTCTTTTGACCGGACCAATCTGCTTATAGAGAAATGTCCCATCTTCAAGAATAGTTAGCTTCAAGATGTCACCGGAAACTAGTTTCGATTTCGAAGCATAGTTTGCCGGAATCTGATACGACTTGCCCTTTTCAGCAAGCATTGCTACGCCATCGAAAACACCTTCAACAATCTGTCCTTCTGCAGCTGCAAGATTTTTTGCTTTTGTAGCCAGATTTACTCCAAACAAAACACTCTTGGCCTCACGAATCTCAGCCTCTGCTTTGTCAAGTAATTTCTTGACTTTTTCTAGGTCCAGTTCTTTTGTCATTTTATTTTTGATTAGTGACTGAGAGACTGAGAATCGAGTAAATCAATCTGACTCTCTGTAGCTCTGAAACTCTGGCACTCATTACAGTTACATTACCATAATAGTATTAATACGTCAACACTTTTTTGGGTAACTGATCACTGTCATCCCGCACTGTAAGCTTGAGAACCTGCCCTGAGCGAAGCCGAACGGGTGCGGGATCTTGTGCTAAAAAGAGAGAAAAGATCCCTGTCTTCGACTCTGAGGTCTAGCGACCTCATCGCTCAGACTCGAATGAGCTCTCCAGTCTCAGGCAGGGATGACAAACATAAAGTGAGTGAACAGTTACTTTTTTGACGTAATAAATTACCCGGGCTGTCATTTCGAATTCGTGAGCCAAAGGCTCCCCCTTGGGGCTCTTGCGGGTGGAGAAATCTTTTAATACTACGGTAATAATTAGCTCTTATTTTGCCTGGGGTACCGCCGCAGATTCCATCCCTGGCAAATCAATTTTATCAACTTGTGAGCGCTCGAGAATTTCTGCTTCAATCTGCTCCCTTGCCTTGCCGTATTTCATCCGTGAAAGCTCAGCGATCGCCTTGCCCAGTTTTGGATTTCCTTCGAAATCTTCCGGCCAGATACTGACGCCGTTGAACGGTTTGGTCGGTGCGCCATCGATCAGCATCTTGATATAAAAATTATATTTATCGATCGTCGTCAGATCTTCAGCTTTTAGCGGTTCAAACTCCTTGACGAAAAATTCCGCATCGGCCGCACCCATTCGGAAAGAAACCAGTGTACCAGCGTTACCGATGACCGCCGCCCGAATTTTTTCGTCAAGCTGCTCGATGTACTGGTTGGTAATATTCAAGCTCAATTTGTATTTGCGTGATTCAGACAGTATCGTCGCGAAAACATCAGTGACAAAGTTCTGAAACTCGTCGACATAAAGAAAGAAAGGAATACGTTCGCTCTCCGCTATGTCCTGACGAGAGAAGGCGCCCATGGCGATCTTGGAGACGATAATCATACCGAGCAAAAAGGCATTTATCTCACCAATCAAACCCTTGGACAGGTTGCAGATCAATATCTTTTTGTTGTCCATAATGTCGCGGAAGTCAAAGGATGATTTCGTCTGACCAAGAATATTGCGCATCATATCATTGGTCATAAAGCGACCAAATTTCGAAGTAAAATAGTTCAGCATCTCCGACTTGTGAAAATCAGCCGTCTTCGCCATCTGCTTCTCCCAAAAAGACTTGACGACGGGATCTGTCACATATTTGACTCTGCTTTTTTCATATTCAGGATCAGTAAACAAACGCGGAATATCAATGATGGTACCGCCTTCAGGATGAGACATCAGCGTCAGCGAAGCATTTCGCATCCAGTGCTCGAACTGCGGCCCGACCATTCCTGTCTGATTTGGATCAAACAGTTTGTAGAAAATCTGAATTGTCTCCTGAACCAAAAAGTCGCGCTGTTCCGGAGTTTTCCACTCCAACATATTCAGACCAAACGGCCGTTCTCTGTCAGATGGATTGAAATAAACAACATCCTCAGCTCGTTCCTTCGGGATATGATTGAGAATCCACTCGGCCGCATCACCGTTTGGATCGAGATAGCAGACACCCTTGCCCTCTTCGATATCCTGACGAATCATATTTTGGAACATCACTGTCTTACCCACACCGGTTTTACCAATCTGGTAAAGGTGACGCAGACGATCGGCTTCCTTGATGCGAATCATTTGTTCGGTGCCACGATAAATCGCTTTACCGATGACAGTCCCCTCTTTTGGAATATTCGCTGGTGGCGCTTCTCTTTTTGCCAACAACCAGACGATATTTGGCGTATCAACAAAACGATTTGGCAAGTGATAGATCGATGCCAGCTCTTCGGTGTTTAAGACAAAGCGCGGTCCCCTACCATAAATTCGATAAATATAGTTGGCAATTTCTTCCGATTGCCGTTGTGGTTCTTTGGTTGCAAAACCGTTGGAATCAGGCGAATTGAACTGAGTAAATGAGCCGGCGATGTGGTGTGACAGCTGTTTTGCCAGCTCTTTCGTCTCAGCGACACACGCCACGCGGATCTGACATTCGAAACCGATCTTGGCCGCCTTCTCACCCAGGAGCTTAATCTGTGCTTCCTGCATCGGTGTAACCTTCATCGGATTTTTCGGATCGTAAAACTCAGTGTGTGATTCTTCACCTTTTCCCGTCGCTGTCTGACCGGCGCTACCGATAAAATTGTAAAACGACTCCCCGACTCGAACCAAGGGCGACGCTGAGTAAGAAATTCTTGACTTGCCGTGCTGAATGTCAAAGGCCGCCCGCTCGACCGGCAACCGCCACATCCCAGAGGTCGGACGAATCAAAATCTGGATCGCCGCTAATTGATCGACAGAAAGTTTCGACAGTGAATTGGAAATGGCGTTGAGTGGATCTTCTTCGAGATTCTTGTAGGTCTTGATCGGAAAAAGATGACGTTTGATCAGCTTGAGATTGACCATGTCGATCTGTAATGGTTTGTCAGGAAATATTGAAAAGTCGTGATCTTCCATAATCTCGGCGTGTGGATACTGTGATTGAATCCCCTTCAGGACAACGCCGGATATCTTTTTCGAACAGCCGACGTAAAAGGAAATAGTCCCCTCTCGAGCAATAATCTCCAGTGAAATATGGGGCTGTCGAGCCGTTGTCTTACTCGCAATCGAGTTGTCGTACAGAGCACTCAGATTGGCATAAAAGGGCTCGATGACGCCGAGCATTTCCTGAAAATTCTTGCGAGAATCATCCTCCTCGGCATGTCGTTCCTTCGGCACGATAATCTTGTACATAACCCAATCTTCCGTCAACTGCATCTGGGTTTTCACAAGTACACGCACCCGAATCCATTGGAAAATATAGTAAATCGCAATGGCAATAGCAAAAATAATTAGTAACCAAAAATACCACGCCATCCCACTCGATGCCGTCGTCGCGCTGCTACCATAATATGTCGTCCCTCCGTCGTACATGCTTATTTTCTGTCCTCTTGGCCCTGTGGCTCTACCGCTCCAGGACCTTTACCAGCAACTGACGCTGCTGTGAGACCACCTTCTTTACCCGTATTAACCACCTCTAGCCAATTCAAAATCGGACTTTGATCTTTCTCCGGCTCTGGCTCCACCACTTTTTCAATCATTGCTTGCGGGCTTATTTCTGGCTCCTGCTGCTTTGGTTCTATAACCGATTCGGTGGCTGGTACAGCTGTGGCCACTGGCTCAGAAGCTACAGGTGCTGGCTCTGTCACTTTTTCTGGGATCATTTCGACCAGTGAAGCTATTTCATCGACTGGTTTGGCTGGCTCAATACTCGCATTTGGCTCTTCTGCAAGAGGTGGATTTATCGTAAAATTGTCATCGTTTTCAACAATTGATTCTGTGTTACCCCGAGTGAGTTGGTTCTTGGCAAGCGTTTTTACTGGTTCAGAATAATCAGACTTTAATATCGGTAATTCTACTTCAATTTTTGTCTTGTTTTCTGACTTATTCACAGGCTCCTTGCGCACAAGAGGGTTTTGTTCAAGATGCTGAAGCAGATGTTGTTTGAATTTCGAATGCTCCCAGAAATCGATCATGTCCCGTGCAATTTCAGACGTGTTTGACTTGTCGCCTCCAGCATCTTTAATAACTGACTCAATCTCAAGATCATTTACACCGTCAGTTAAAGCCTGACGAAAAATAGCCAAAATCTGAATTCGTTTATCGACAAGCTTCACTCGATTTTCCTCGACAGACCGCTTAGTCGCAACATCACCGGCTATTGAGGATGCATAATTTGTCTGGCCGATTAATTCGAGATAATCACGAACAATATTGCGTAGTTCAACGATATCACTCTTCGTTTCAGAAGCTGCTTCGACAATTGGATTTTGTTCAACTGTAGAGTTATTCGCGATATTATCACTGTCTAGATCAGGTTTCTGCGCATCTGTTTTATCTATTACCAATTCGTCCTCCAAATCAAAAGACTCTGGACTTGCATCTTCGATCGAAGTATCGGCTATTTTACCTCGCAACCAATCCTTTTGATCAGGGGGTAGTTTTTCAACAGCCAGCTTAAGTCTCAAAACCTCCTCTGGTGTCGGTATTTTATCTGGACCGATCGCGTTTGCAGCGGAATCAAATTTAATAAGATTAGACTGCTGGCTGGTTGTCGTCACTTGGCTTGGCATGATTTCTCATCTTGGCAATTAATTCTTCACGTATCGCAAAAAACTCATCGAGAACTTTGTCGTTCCAACCCTCGACATTTTCCTCGAGAAATTTCTGTATCTCTTCTTCTTTACCCTCATCCCACATCTCGCTCAGCTCCTTGACCTTTTCCTGTGGCAAGTAGACAAGCATCAGGTTTTTGATCCGATTATCCACAAGTGTGTCAATCTTTTCCTCAAACTCCTTTTGTTGCTCCGGCGAAAGATCAACGAGTTGTAGATCTTCCATCAGCCGACGCCGAAGAATTTTCATATCCTCAGTCGAGTTGTCGTCTGTTGTTGTTTTTACCGCATCATCTGCCATCTTGCCCTCCTTATAATGTCAAATTTTATATATTATCTTGTTGAAGACGAACAAACGCATTAGTATCTAGCAATGATCGTTCAATTATATGGTCAGTACCAGACACGATAGCGCCATCAAGCTCAAACTCAGTAAAGTGATATTTCTCTGGAGTTGCCGTAGCCCCACCAGCAGCTGGTTCTGCGTATTCAAATCTCAAATAATGATTAGGATCTAGAAGACGTGAATAGATCATCTGGGCATGAGCAATACCAGCGTTGACTCCCGTCGCTGTTGCAATGGTTCGCAGGGTATCAAGATAATTTGTTTTTGGATTAGTACCTTTTGCAGGCGGTGCAGCTTCAAACTTTTGTTCCGGAACATAATTTACTTGAGTACCGGAATCATTGGCCGTGAAGAATACATCACCACTAAAGGTTGGATTGCCGCCGGTGATCTTTACCTCATTAAACCTAATTCTTAAGCCACGCAAATCTGAGGTTCCTGCCGGTAAATTGACAGTGCTGTCCAAAGGAAAATCAACTGAATTATTTAAAGCAGGCACAGGCGCCGCAACTCTAAAAAATTTTTTACCTCCAATATCCACAACTCTACCTTCTTGTTCTCTGCCCTTACCTGTTATAAACTCCCCCTCGAGAACAGACCGGTCAGGACCTGCTGGCGCAGTTGGGGCTGCGGGCGCTGCCGGAGCCGTTGGGGCTGCAGGCGCACCAGGCACACTCGGAGTGATAGTGGGTAGCGTGTTGACCGGTTGAATTCTATCAAAACGCAACCGATATTTGTCACCAGATGGTAGCGCTTGAACAATACTCTTCATTGTTATAATTGGGATTGCTGCAGCGCCAGTAGCACCAGTACGTGGAGCAAAATTGATCTGTCCGTCCAGACCGTCAGCAATATTCAGTATTTGAAATCGAGGATTAACAACCCAAGCAGCTTTGTCAACGGGATCCCCTCTGACAGCGGAACTATTAATGAATCCATCAGTCAAGATGACTTCTTGGTTAGTCAATATTGTCCTAAGCTCAGCAAGACTCCCCTCTCTGGCTGCCTCTGCCGTCGTGGCCTCCGCCTCATCTTCTGCTTCTATAACTCTATCATTATCTACCTCAGGGGCACTCATTATGAATATGGCTCTGGCCGGATCTAGATCTGTTCGATCATCGTTAGTAATTTGGCGCAGATTTATAGAAGGATAAGGATTGACACGCCGAGCCCGCAGGTTTCTGTCCCAGTCAGTATTACGATTGACAAATATAATATTCCCGTCTCCATCAATATTAGCAATATCAAAAAGCTGATCTGGTCTCGGTGCAATTCCGGCGGTAGCGGCAGCGGCAAACATACCTGCCATAACAGTGGTGCTGTTTAATTCGACTCTTGCCCCGATCAAGCGAGTCTTCAGTGCTTCCTGCCGACGCTTGAGAATATCAGCATTAGTCTCAGTGACCTCCTTGTTGGCCTCTTTGCGTACATCGCTAATATATTTATTTTTATCTTGATATAATTCATCCTTGACATTAAGTGATCGCGGCGTCATCCCCGCTGCTACGCCACCGAGTGCAGCAGACGGTGCTGCAGCTACTATAAATGGTGTCGCCATCGCAGCAGCCTCAAAAAGCTTAGTGACCAGAGCCGAAGCCGCGGCCGGAGTCCCGTGTTGAGCCAGTGCAAATAGATCTGGCGCTATAGATGGATGACTCAAAATAAATGATTGCACGACATCAGGAAAGCCCAAAAAAGTGCTCTGGTTTGTCGCTAGAAATTCAGCAAACGGCTGACCATTGATTGAAAAAGTTGAGTCTATGTTGTGGTGCCAGAGAAAATCGGAAACTTGATGAAGGTTTGACATCCCACCATGAAGCACTGAGCCAAAACTTGCCAGGTCCCCACCATGGAGACCAGCCAGTGACCCATGCGTGCTAGCAGTATTAACAGCATTCTCTAGCCGAGCCAAGTGATCCATTATAGCCATGTCAGTCCCTGGAGGAAATGCCATTGTGTTACCATGCATTCCTGCCATATAATCGTTCATATTCGTTGCATGGGTCGCTGTTTCTTGAACAATATGATCAGTCCCTTGTAGGGCATGCATCTTGGCCATGGCTGCACTTTCACCAGCAACATGTGCTCCGGTGGCGGCTGCATGACTTCCGCCGGCAACTGCGTTTGCACTTTCAGAGCCAAGCGCTGTCCCCTGTCCCACAGTGCTAACCGCCGAATCCGGACCAGCAAACGCGGCATGAACCATTGGCGCCAGCGCACCAAAGACTGCACCAAAGGCACCTCTTTTCAGGGCATTCTTACGTATAAACGCTCGAACAATTGCATTTTTGTCTTCAACTAGCGTGTCGTATGCTTCTTTGTATGTTTCGCCAGCCATATCAGAAATTGCTTGCAGCTCGCCATTAGATTCCTGCAAAGCCTCATCGATGGCCCTGATCGCCGGATTCATATCCTCACCCTCAAGACCCTCTGCTCTGGCTTCTTCGCGACGAGTTGCTAGAATTTGTTTGATTTGACGATACTTTAGCACCATCTCCATGCGAGTAGCATCAGTACCACGTACTTTTCTATCCATTATTGCGTTACGCATCACTCCGAGCGCGACCAAAAGTTCCCCCTCGTTTGTTCTGCCGAGTTCTGCATGCGTGCTTCGCAAAATTTTGAGATCTGACATCCATGTTGCCGCATTCTCCTGTCTTGCTTTGCCAGCCATTTTTCCAGTAAATGCACCGATAGCCGCACCCACTGCACCACCTTCAACCGCGCCGGCAATCATAGCACCGGGAGCAACTAGCGCCAAACCGCCACCAGCGACTGCACCAGCCACAAGACCAACTCCTGCTGCTGCTGCACCCCATTTCAGACAAGTTATGGCTCCACGCGTAATCCGACTATTCTTGAATCTATTCCAGACACCGCGAAGACCGCGACGATCAGCCAAGATCTGTTGCAATAGCACAGCATCAGCGTCAGTTTCATCAATAATCTCTGACGATAATTCGGGATTTCTCTCTTCCTCGGCCAGCGATCTCGCTGCTTCTCTGGTCGCCTGTCCTCTCTCCACACTAAAACCAGCCCCGGAATCATATCCGTCAGAGTTTGACGCACTTCTAACTCCGATATCGACACCTCGCCCGAATGCCGCTAATGGACCTGGACCTACAGCCATATTTCCCTCCGAGTTCTAAATCTTTTTCTTATTTTACATCAAAAACAAAAGAAATAACACTACTTCAAACAATTAAATTCATTGTAACACAGTAATATTTTTCAGCGCAACCTGTCCCCTCTCCTTTCCAAAGAGAATAAATGGGGTCGTTCTATACAAAAAAAGACCATCATTAAAATGGTCAATAAAACTCGAACACCCCGCAGTAAACTGCGGGGTGTCGGCAATGCTCGCCCAACTTGGAAGGTTGGTGAGCGGGTTTCGAGCGGCTAGGTGCCGACTCGCTTGAGACGGTACGTCCGAGTTCGGACCCCTCCCCAGGGACCGCTCTCGTCCGTGTCCACAATCTCCTCCGTCGACCCCTTCGTCAGGGGGATCGCCGGGGCGACCGCTCGGCGGAGCCGAGCGGTATAGCCGGGATTGCCCCGACTATCCCAGCTCCGCCAAACGATGACGGCCAAGGCGATCACGATGATCGCCAGGATCGTCCCCACAACCCAGGCGGTCGCCGCATCCATCGTCACATTGACGTTGGACGACTGACCGGCAGTCTGGGAAGGGGTCGGAGTCGGTGCCGTCGCGGATGCGACGGTCGCCGTTCCCGCCATCGGGACCGTGGCGCCAACTGGCGCGTTCTGGTCCTTGATGATGGGGTCCAACGCCGCCGGAGCGGCGTTTGGATCAGCGATTAGCGGATCCAACCCAGCAGTTGCCGGAGTTGCCGGCACCGTCGTCGCGGGGGCAACAGCAGCGGGCATCGTGCCCACCGCCAGCACACCCGCTTCGGCGCGAGAGTCGACCTGTGCCAACGCTTCCTTCGTAGCGAATTTCTCCGCCACGTCGCCGCCGGTTACAAACCCTGCACCACGCAAATCACGGTAGACCTGCGCGTGAGACGCCTGCGTACCGCCAAGCGGGTTATCGCGAAGATACTTGATATTGTTCTCCGCGATTCCCACTCGACCTTCAAGGTTCTTGACCCTGTTTTCCAGAGTGTTGATCCTGGAGCTGATGCTCCTGATCTCGCCCTGGATCCGCTTCACCCGCGGGTCGCGGGTGCCGTGGGTGGCGGCAACACGGACAGCCTCACGCTGCTTGATCCGCCGTGCAGTTTTGAGCTGCACGATCTGGGTTTTGACCTGAGCGACAGCAGCCGGCTGGGGAGCCGGCGCAGCGGCCGGAGCCGACTCGTGAGGTATGACTTGCACGCCGTCGTCGGTCGGCCCAATCTGAGCCAGCTCGAGAGCCGGCTCATCCAGGTCCTGCCCGAAAGCAGGAACGAACGTCGCCGCCACGATGGCGGCGAGAACGAACAAACCAATCTTCGAGGTTTTCATGTCCGTATCCCTTCCGCGCCGTGGCGCGGCGCGTGACAGGCACTGTTCGTGGAACTCAGTCCACAAATGTCTCGGTGTGTCATTTCCGAGCAAGTAATAGCTAAGCGATCGTAATATCTGGCTTCTGTTCCCCGTTCCACTATCTACAATCCACGATCTACTCTTAGCCGCTACTTGCTCGGAAAGACTTGGGTATTTCTCTATTTTATTGTCAAGGTACTATTTTGCACCGCTTTACGAAAGAAAGCGACAACGTCCTGCATAGTCTCTACGGGTGGAGGGGGAACCCATAGTTCAATCTTACGATAGAAACGACTACGCAGGACACTATCGCTTACTTATCCTCCAAGATACTGTCACCAATTCTGGCGCGAATAAACCCTCTCCGACTTCCCCTTTGTCAGAAAAACCGATCTGTGGTGAGCTCGTCGAACCCACCGTGCATGGATGCATTTTACAATATTTAACTTTATTTGTCAATACTGCACTACGGAAAAGATCAATATTTACTATTGAACCCTTCCGAGTGCCGACTCCCCTTATGGGGGAGTCGGTTGAAACCCTCCGTCAGCGTCATGCTGAGGTAGGGACTCTAGTTGGCTACATCCTCTTCACAAACGGGATAGCAGCCACACAGGCGAACGCCGCGATTGCGGCGATCCGCCAGAGGACGCCCAGCACGTCTCCTCCTGTCCAGCTGCCGCCGGCCACCGCACCAACGATCTTGATGATCTGGGCAACAAACACCCAGACCAAGACCAACGGCAGCCAGAACATGAAGATCCATGAGATCGTCCTGGTCCAGTCAATGTTGACCGTCGACTGATCCTTCTGACCCCGTGTGGTGACGCTGTCGTCACCAGTCCGATCAGCCTCAGTCGGCTTGTCCATCGACTGGGCGTCTTCGGCTTGGTCCGGTGTGGTGCCTTCGGCACTTTCTGCCGGATGGGCACCCTCTCCGGTCAACTCTTGCGAGCCATCCGTGGTAGCGGCCGCCGAAGCAGCGGCGGCTGGCGCACCGTTCTGACCATTGACCCCGTTTTGGCCGGGCTGGCCGGTGGTACCAGCACCCGGAACGACCACGACCTGCTGCTGCGGTGTGGTCGTAGTAGCGGTCGGGGTCACCCCAACACTCCCATCATCCTTATCGACGACAATCGTCGGATTGAACGTGAGCTGGGGGTTGAACTCGTACACTGGAGCGCCGGGCTGATAGGTGTAAATGGGCGCACCGTACGCCACACCTGCCGGCACCGCAGCAGCAGCAGTCTGCTGAGCACGCAGATCGGCGATTGCCGCCTGCATGCCCTCCACGTCAGCCTTGGTGAAAGCGTCGTGGTACGCCTTGTCCGCCTTCGCCCTCTCGGGCGTGACGGACTCGATCGTCACCTCCGGCTTCGCCGTCGGCGCGGGGCCGTCGGCGAAGGTGGCGGTGACGAGACTCAACGCCGCGAGGGCGCTGACGAACCAACAATTGGTCTTCATCGAAGCTTCCTTGCGCCTACGCGGCGCAGGCGCTCACCGTCCGGAAAATCTTATGTTTCCGGAGTCAGTCGATCTGACTTTTACGGGCTCATCTCGAGCAAGTAGCTGTCAATATTTGACAGCTACTTGCTCGAGATGTTTACCTATTTATACATTTTTAAGGTTCTACTTTGTCCCTGTTTTAGAAACAGGCGACAACGTCCTGCATAACTCTACGGGTGGAGGGGGAACCCATAGTCTCGACCCGAAGGCCAAGAATGACTACACAGGACACTATCGCCTGATATTTAGTTGGCGCCTTCTCTGGCGCAATTTATCCGTTTCTATCTGCGCCAAAGTTCTGGCGTTCGAAGGCGGAGGGGAGCCAACGAACACCAGAAACTAGCGCAGAATATAATAATAGACAAGAGTAGAAAAGTATGAATCTATAGGTATTTATTAAAAATACTTCATAACTCTATACTGCATACTATTTTTCTTCTTTTGAATACGCCTCCTGAGACCGCCTCCTCACCCTCCGATGTGGTGAGTGAAGTCTAACCACAGAACTCCGCATTGTAACACGATAAAAAAACTTTGTCAAGACATCTCGACAAAGTTTTTTTGTTGTGCTTAAATTTGGTTTCTACGACCCTTGTATTCGCTTACGTATATCGTCTAAATCGACCTTCTCGTTTCCTTCCCGCTCAAGCTGGTCGACTAGTTTTAAGTCTGACAATGTAGCTTCCAGACTTTCCAAATAAGCCTGATTTATCTTGGTCTTGACCCTGGCGTAGATCATAGCAAAATTCAACATTATCTCACCTCGCTCTTGCGGTGTCAGATCAGAGTCAAAAAAACTAACCAGCATGTCTGATGCAGCATCTTTGTTTCCGGCGACTATATCTTGTTCTAATTTATCAAAGTCAATTTGCTTCATTTTATTCTCCTGATTAAATAGGTTTAAAGAGTGTGTTCACCGCCATCATTTGGATTTGGATCTGATGACCCTAATGATACTGGCTTCGGAGCCGAGCCTGGCGCCACAGGTGGTGTTGCCTTAGATTTAGCTGCTGCAGCCATTTGCTTTTGGTCATAACTTTCCAGTCTACTGCTGTCTTTAGCGTCAACAACAAGATTCTTTATTTCAACTGGCGGATCCATCTTCCAACACGCTCGTTCGACCAGAAGCTTCTTAATACTATTGTTTCCTTTTGGATCGGCTGCCATTTTATCATAAATTAACTTTAGGTTATTTAGGACAAAATCCCTAGCAGAATCAGGGTCCCGTTCATTTCCAACCCTCTCACGGCTGGTGTATTTCACCAGTAATTTTTCCATCCGATCAAGCTGTTTGTTCCCAAGTGGAAATTGCTCAACTGCTTCACGCATCTCGACAACTAATTTCTCTTTCACAGCGTTATCCAACTGTTCTCTCATCTGTTCCCGTTCCGACCCCTGAGGAAGATAATTTATTTCGCTGTTCTCTCCTGCCTCCTCCAATGATTCAAATTGATCAAATTCTTGCTCTGCCTGGGACAAGGTTAGATTATCAGCATTGGCAATTGAATCTCTCATTCTCTTTGTGGCGATTTCCATAGCTCTAGCGATAATGCCTGTATCTGTTCCTAAATCTCTGAGAAGATCGATTCGCATCTGCTTTGCCTCTTCTGCCAGCATTTCACGAGCCTCTTCTTTGTTTGCAATCGATTTTTCGCGGCCGATAGTGGCTGAATCAATTGCTTCTGTATTCATACGACCATTTAAAAAGCCGCTTTTGATGCCATTTGTGCGCGCTTGCCGCATCGTCGCTTTTTCCTCTGGGCTCGCAAACATTCGTCCAATTCCTCTCTTGAATCCAGAAATTTTCGACACAGCATCAACTTCCCCCTGATATGATTCGAGATCTTTCGTTTTAGTCTTGATCTCACCCTCAATCACCCCAATTTGCTCTTTAGTTTTGTAATAGTTCGCGAGATTATCATGAATTTCCTGAAGCCGGATAGGAGCAGCTTCTAGATCTTTGACAGCTTCAGCAATAAGAAAATCCTCGATGACGTCGCCGTCTTCGCCTTGAAAAGCTTGGCTATCCAGAGTGATGCCATCAGCTTTTATTTCAGATATTAAGAAGCTTTTTACTTCTTTACCAGTCTGTTTGACATGTTGCTGTAAAAAAACCAATTGCTTATATTTCTCATTCTCTGAGTCAGCAGCACTTAGTTCTCCTCCTGGATGTTTTTCGTTATATCTTAAAATAAATTTATTGATATCTCCGCCTGCGTTCAGAGCGGCGTCAATGTTTTCACCCTGTACCGGTTCTTCTATTATTTCTGGACCTGGTTTTTGGGTCTCAGCCATATCCCTCCCATTCTAGATTAAATATTGACTCAATTATCTGTCACAACCACCATAAATGTCAAGAGAAAAAAGGGCGATTTTTTCATTTTTCAGTCCTTAGTTCGCACATCAGATTCAGATATGTCCAGAGATTGTGTGTCGTCGTCAGTCTGTGACCGAGTATTTCGTTGCAGCGCAGGAGATGCGAGATATAAGCGCGACTAAAGCCACCTCCATCCGCCTTCGCATTAATCTTCGGCGAGATCTCGGAATTTCCCCTGCTCCAGAAATTTCCTCGACATGCTTCACAACCACAATTTTCATCAATCGGCTTGTCATCTAGGCGATACTCACTTTTCAATAAATTTATAAGTTCGTATTCCGAATCATTTTTGGTTTTTTGTTTTTGGTTTTTGATATAAACAGATCCGTGCCGTGCTAGTCGTGTCGGCAGGACGCAGTCAAACATATCCATGCCTAGTCGTGTTGCTTTGATGATGTCGTCCGGTGTGCCAACACCCATCAGATAACGCTGTTTATCTTCCGGTAAGATCTCCCCCATCAATTTCACAATATTCCACATATCTCGCGTTTCGAAGTCAACTGCCAGTCCGCCGACAGAGTAGCCATCAAAATCAAGCTCTATCAATTCACTCGCCGACTTTCGTCGTAGATCTTCATACAAGCCACCCTGTATAATACCATGAAGCAATGGGCGTTTACTCGGTACTCGGTACTCGGTACTTGCTACTTTTTTGTCAAAATGCGCCTTCGCTCGCCTCGCCCACTCTGTTGTCAGTCGTACTGCCTCCTCAACCTCTTCTCGTGTTGCCTTTCCACTGGGACAAACATCGAGCGGCATCAGGATATCGACACCGAGATCGAGCTGAATGTCGATCACCTTTTCTGGGGTAAAGAAATGTTTACTGCCGTCGAGGTGCGAGCGAAATTCGACACCATCATCCGTGATTTTGACCATTGACTTCAATGTGTCATCCCGGCCTGTAGCTTGAGAGCCGGGATCCAGGAAGTTGTTTTGCTGTGTTTGGTTCGCCTGGATTCCCGCCTGCGCGGGAATGACAGTGTTTTTGCTGTAATTATTACCCCTTGCCAAGCTAAAAACCTGGTATCCGCCCGAATCAGTCAGGATCGGTCCATCCCAATTCATAAATTTATGCAGTCCGCCGAGACTCTTGATGTTTTTCTCGCCTGGACGCAGATAAAGGTGATAAGTGTTTGACAAGATAATTTCCGCTCCCATAGCGCGTAATTCTGCAGGCATCATCGCCTTGACACTGCCGACAGTGCCGACCGGCATGAAAAAAGGAGCACTGATCATTCCGTGAGGAGTGTACAGTTTGCCGACCCTAGTTCCATTCTTTAATTTTCGTTTTAGAACATACATTGGCTAATTTCTAAATAATGTTCAGATCCTTCGGCTACGCCTTTCGGCTTCGCTCAGGATGACAGACAGACTGTCAATTTCTAATTTCTAAGCAATATTCAAATACCAAGCCTAAATTTTTGTATTTTATAGGACTTATGCACCGTAGCGCAAGCATTAGCTTGTTGGAGCTGAATTAAACAATTTGGTTGTGTGTAATCACAGCACGCTAAAGCGTGGTCTACGAGGCTTTTGCGTAAGTCCTGTATTTTAGTATTATTTCGCGGTTTCGTGGTTATGATACCAAAAAGCCCCATATCCCAAAGGGAAGCCTTCGGCTCGGGGCAATTGGTATAAGTTTGTAAAGTTACTAAAGTTAGAAAGTTTATAAAGAATTTGTGAGCTCTAAGAGCCTTCTTTAACTTTTGTTATCTTCACAAACTTTAAGAACTTTTCACTTAAGATGGGTTTATAGTCCCCACTTTATGAACTTTATGAACTTTCCACTTTATGAACTAATTTATTTCATTTCAACTGTTGCGCCGGCGGCTTCAAGCTTGGCTTTGGCAGATTCGGCATCTTCTTTCTTGGCGCCTTTGAGGATGTCTTTTGGCGCGGCGTCAACGAGATCCTTGGCTTCTTTCAAGCCAAGGTCTGGCTTGATTTCGCGTACTGCCTTGATGACAGCAATTTTCTGAGCACCGGCAGAGGCAAGAACAACATCAAATGCTGTCTTCTCTTCAGCTGGCTCAGCACCACCAGCCGGCTGAGCAGCGCCAACCATCGCTACAGGAGCGGCGGCGGAAACGCCGAATTTATCTTCCAAGATTTTGACCAGCTCGGCTAATTCGAGTACGGTCAATTTTTCGATAGTTTCAACTAAATCCTTGAATTTAGCAGGAACTTCTTTACCCGCCGTAGCCTTGTCGGAGGAGGGCTTGTCCTCTTTTTCCCCTACAACAACTTCGGTCTTTACTTCCGTAGCTGTTTCCTCAACAACTTCCTTTTTTTCTTCATCAACCATTTGTTCTCCTTAACTTATTTTGCTTATAATTACTTAAATTGAGTCGTCATTCCCGCCCCGTATCAGAGTACGGGGTAAACTCCGGCGGGAATCCATTCCTTAATGTCTGTATTGCCTAGATTCCCGCCTTCGCGGGAATGACAGACATGGTTACTACTTATTATTTACAACTTACTACTTACTACTTACTGCTTATTGCTTATCGCTTGCGGCTTTCAGCACATTGACCAATCCTCTCAAATTTCCGGCCATCACATTGACCATACCGGAAAGCGGTGAGGCGATAGAACCAACCATTTTGGCGAGCAACTCTTCTCGTGACGGTAGTGAGGCCAGACGTGACACCATCGCGGCATCAATCATCTTGTTTTCCAAGATACCACCGAGAATTTCAATCGCCTCATTCTTTTTGGCATAGAGAGCGATCTCCTTGGCAGCGGTGACTTCATCAGTATTGGCAAATGCAATTGCGATCGGTTTTTCGAAGATAGTTTTATCAAACTCGATACCTTGCTTGGTCAAAGCAATTTTTACCAATGTGTTTTTTGCCACATTGAAAGAAACGCCTTTTTCGCGCAAGATATTCCGTAACTCTTCAGTCTCGTTTACCTTCATCCCCTTGTAGCTGACCAAAACTGCAGCTTTGACCTCAGATAATTGAGTATCGAGCTTGGAAACTATCTCTTCTTTTTTTGTTCTTGTCTTGGCCATGATGCTCCAGAATTAAGAATATAGAATTCAGAATTAAGCTGATTGACCCGTCCTTCGCCCACGAGGGCTACGGAGGGTTTGTCCCGAGGGGACAAAAAAACTGCACTTTCGCGCAGGATTTTACAAGACAAGAGTAATTTAGTATTTAGTATTAAGTTACAAGTATATCTAGAATACTAATAACTCCATACTTTATACTCTGTTCTTTTGTCTCTTGCGTGCTATCGCACGCATCCTGCACAAGACTTATTTGCTTCTCAACAACGCATGTGGTCTTTGGAACAGTCTTAATCTAGCAAAATTCAGTATGAATGTCAAACATTTTTTGTGTAACTACTCTCTCACTTCATGTTTGTCATCCCTGCCTGAGGCTGGAGAGCTCATTCGAGTCTGAGCGACGAGGTCGCTAGACCTCAGAGTCGAAGACAGGGATCTTTTCTCTCTTTTTAGCGCAAGATCCCGCATCTCAAGCTTACAGTGCGGGATGACAGAGAGCCAGTGGTTACCCAAGGATTAAGTATTGGAATTTGTCCTGCCCGCAATCGCTGAAGCGATAGCTTCTGCAGGCGGGTTAGTCCCCCAAAGGGGGATCTCCCTTCGGGAGAAAATTAGAACTTAGAAATTAGAAATTTCAAAGTCACTTTCTAGTGACTTTGATGCTTGGTCCCATCGAGGTTGAAAGATGGATAGAATCAATTCGTTTTGGCAGTTTATCGAGAATTGCGACGTAATTTTCGTGGATTTTATCAGCACCAAAGGAAATGCGGCCAATCGCCATATTGACGATATTATTCTTATCAGCTCTATATTCCACTTTACCGCCACGTAGTTCCTCTGCGGCCTGTCTGACGTCAGCCACGACAGTCCCTGCCTTTGGTGATGGCATCAAGCCCTTTGGACCCAGAACCTTAGCCAGTGAAGCCAACTTTGGCATCACCTTCATATCGGCGATCATAATGTCAAAATCAATTTTGCTGGCTTTGACCTTGGCAACAACCTCGTCGACATTTGCCTCGCTGACCTCGAGAACTTTCTTTTCCTTGGTCACACCACCAGGCAATACGACCATCCCTCGAATATTTTTTTCCTTGACGCTCACTTTGACGTGCATCTCGACAGTCGCATCAAACTTGACTGGATTTGTCTCAATCGCCAGCGCAATCGCTTCTGAAATCGGATATTCTTTGTCTTTTTCAATCTTCTCAGCCAGTTTGCGATATTTCTTGCCATGAAGTGGCTTGATTCGATAAGTTACTTTGACGGCCGCCCGTTCCTCTTTTTCGGCCTTCTTGGCTTCCTTTTCGGCCTTTTTCGCTTCCTTGTGTTCGAGATCTTCAGCTTCTTTGCGTTCCTTTTCACGTTCCTCTGCTTGCTTGACCAGCTCAGCTTCAGAAATTTCTACCACTTCTTCGGTAGTTTTTTCATCTGTCACTTCTTCGACTTTCGCCGACTTTTTCAGATCTTTCTTTGCTCCGCCAGAGGCGGACTTCATTGCATTTCGCATTTTGCTCCTTCGTGGTTCAAGCGCCCATTAATTTAATAATGTAAGCTCCCACTGGTTATGTGAATTTTGAATTGTGAATATCAAATTAAGAATTATGAATATAACACAAACCCGTCTTATATTCAATTCTCAATCTACCACATCAGCTCGCAATGACAAGACACCATGATTCAAAATTCATGATTCATGATTCATGCTACGATCGTATGCGCCGGAATTTTTTCGTTGTTTTCAATAAAGGACAGGATGTAGCCGATAGCCATTTCAATAATTTCGTCGACAATCGATATTTCTGCTTTAGAAAATTTTGACAATACAAAGTCGGCTGTCTCTATCTGACCAGTCGCACGGGGACTTTTCTCCTCAGAGAGAAGCGTCCCCGATGCTCCGATACCAATTCTGATGCGAACAAAGTCATCACTACCAAGTATGTCAATGATGTTTTGCAGTCCCTTCTGCCCGCCGCTACTACCTTCGTGTCTGATTCGAGCCTGGCCGACTGAAATATCAACATCATCGGAGACAACGATTAAATCATCTGGTGTGATATCGTAATACTTCATGATCTTTTGCACCGCTGTGCCTGATAGATTCATGTATGTTTGTGGTTTGACTAGAACAAATTTTTCGCCTTTACAAGTGACCTCAAGTATTTCGGATTTGAATTTATCTTGATTCGCGAAATGGGGACGCTTCTCTCCGGGGAGAAACGTCCCCATTTCAGATCCCAGTTCCTCGGCCAGTTTATCGACAAACACAAAACCGGCATTATGACGAGTGCCTTCGTATTTTTTTCCCGGATTGCCAAGACCGACAATAAGTTTCATGACACAAATGGATGACTAATGTTCTAAATAACTAATGACGGATCGACTAATTATTTGTCTATTGGTTATTCGTCATTTAGACAAATTCGTTATCCGTTCGTGAAGGCCTACAGGCCTGGTATTCCCAGTCCCCCAGCGACATCTTTCATCTTCTCCGCGGCGACGGCTTGAGCTCGTGAAATAGCCTGAGAAATAGTGTTTTTCAAATCTTTTTCCAGCTCCCTTTTGTTTTCCGGCTGAAGCGCTTCCTCGGCCAAATTGATATCGGTCAGGTGCTGTTCACCATTGAAAACAACTGTGACCCAGCCGTCGTTGCTTGACGCCTCAACTTCAACATCTTTCAGCTCTTTCTGGACCGCCCGAGCCTTTTTCTGTAATTCGTACAAATCTTTCATCTTGCTAAAATCTACCATAACTCCTCAATTTCTAATAATTAATTTCTAATATTTGTCATCTCGACTCTACGAAGTAGACGGAGAGATCTTGTTTTTTTCGAAAGATTTCTCCGACTATTCGCAAAGCTTATAGGGTCGAAATGACATCGAATAATTATTTCTTAAAAATTTTACTGACTGCAAAGATAACAATACTCAAAACAAGCGCTAAAATCAATAAAATAATCACTGTCGAGACTAAAATGGTTATTTTTTCGATCGGCAAGAAAGCGAGATTTAGACTGAGATGTCTGACCTGAAAAAGATAAAAGGAAATTGCTGTGATGAAAATGAGTAAAATAGCGACATTCAAAATGTCCTGTCGGCTCGGTGTCATCGTCACCGCGACCGAAAGAGCCAGATAGAGGATAAAAATGTTGTGCCAGTCAGCAAAATTTATTCGGTGAAAAAGTGTGACAATGTATGAAGATATGCTCGCAAAACTAAATTGAAATGTGGTCATCTCTGCAGTCTTAATCCCGAGCCAGTGAGCAAATAAAATGATCAGAGCTGTTCCGAAAAAGAATGGCGCAAAGGAGATGAGCAATGGCCCGATAATCGGCAATTTTGACGGCTGATGAGTGACGCTGCCCCCTTGTTTGTCGAAAAGAGAAATCTTGGTAATTTTTGCTCCGGTCAGAAAACAAATTATGGCGTGAGAAAATTCATGCACGACGATGCCCGGCGCGACAAAAGCACGATAGCTCGGACCAAAAACAGAATTTGCAAGTAAAAAATTGACCATCCCCGATATCGCGACGACGAGAACAATCATCACAAAAAGATGACCCAAATCAGAATTGAGATTGAAGTGAGAATTAGCTACCACAGTATGGGCTATATTCGAAAAAAATTGTGCAATTGCTGACATAGACACCTTGTCATCTCGACTCGACGAAGTCGGCGGAGAGATCTTTCAGTGTTGGATTATTTGTTTTAATTAATTCTAACTTTTTAGATCTATTCCATTTTTTCAGTTGTTTTTCTCTGTCTAGTACAACTTTAACATCATTTGAAGATTCAAAATACACTAGATAATGACATTTATATTTCTTTGTAAACCCATCAATCAAGTCTGATTTATGTTCGACCACTCTTCGACTTAGGTCGTTCGTCATTCCGATATAGACTACACCACTGTGACTCGCCATAATATAAACATAATAGGTCTTTATCATAAAAGATTTCTCCAACTTCGCCTTCGGCGAGGGTCGAAATGACAAAAAAAATTTATTTTAACTTCTTCAGCTCTGCTTCGATAAATCCGCCAAGGTCACCGCTTAAGACTGCCTCCGGATTTGGTGATTCATACTCCGTTCGGTGATCCTTGACCATTTTATACGGGTGCAGTACATAGGAACGAATCTGATTCCCCCACTCCGGCGCCGAGTAATCACCGCGAAGTTCATCTATCCTTTCCTTGTGCTGTGCAGACAACAACTGGGCAAGGCGCGACCGCAAAACCTTCATCGCCGTTTCCTTGTTTTGAAGCTGACTTCGCTCGTTTTGACACGTGACGACGACACCGGTCGGAATGTGTGTGATGCGTACTGCAGAATCGGTCGTATTGACAGATTGACCACCATGACCGCCAGCGCGGAAAACATCGAGACGGATATCGGCAGTATCAATTTTCAGCTCTGATTCGGCTTCGATCGCCGGTAAGACTTCGACCAAGGCAAATGAAGTCTGGCGCAAACCTTTGGCGTTGAACGGTGACTGACGGACCAGCCTATGCACGCCTGATTCACCGCGAAGTTTGCCGTAGGCGTAGGGCAGGTCGACTTCGACAGTCGCACTCTTGATCCCCGCTTCCGTCCCGATCGATTGGTCGATGATCGTCGCCTTACCGTCTTCCTTCTCTGCCCAGCGCAAATACATCCGCAAGAGCATCTGCGTCCAGTCCTGAGCGTCCACACCGCCAGCTCCGGCATAAAAATTTAAAATAGCATTGTGTTTGTCGTATTTCCCTGAAAACAGCGCTAGCGTCTCTAGCTTGTCAATCTCCGGTTTTAATACTTCGAGCTCAGCCTCATTTGAAATTTCAGCAATATCAGCGATGTCAGTAAATTGTCTAGTCTCATCCTGAAGAATTTTTAATTCTTTACTGAGTTCGCTCGATTTTTTCTCATCCAACCAAAAATCCGGCTGGCGCATAATTTCCTCAATCTCCTTGATGCGTGCCAACTTCGGATCGATATTTAAGATTTGTCTCAATTCTTCGAGACGGGATTTTAAATTCATAATATGATTCTATCAAAAAAGGTTTATGGTGTCATTCCCGCGAAGGTCTTCGATTTCACTCAGACCATGAGCGACAGTCGAATGGCGGGAATCCATTCCTTTGTATCCGTGCTGCCTGGATCCCCGCCTCCGCGGGGATGACGGGCAG
>Ga0210057_1000691_pt1 | contig 54975 bp, 49 predicted proteins | sample CryGeyCG2114_010_2_FD_183968 | JGI IMG/M metagenome (GOLD analysis project Ga0210057, IMG submission 183968) | Groundwater microbial communities from aquifer - Crystal Geyser CG10_big_fil_rev_8/21/14_0.10 (SPAdes) (version 2) | ecosystem: Environmental > Aquatic > Deep subsurface > Groundwater ...
CTTTTCCAACAAATGACGGCTTCTATGAATTGCAGAACAACATTTTTGTAAAATCAGATATCTCTAATCCAAACGCAAACTATATTCTCAGGGCTGATGGCAAAAATTGGAATGGGCTTTTTGCCCTCGACTGCGACTTCGGCTACTGGGTCCTCGGCGCCGGCCTTCGGCCCGTCTTGGGGTGCTAGGCAAAGGAAATATTGATATGCAAGCAGAAGTAAAGGCGATTATTTCAGGCATGCAAGCAAATACAAACAACTATAGCAAGCTTGAAATTTTGGCAAATGACCTGGTTGCGCTGTTGCAAAACCAATAAATTGCTTGCCTGCCCTATTTCTTTGCCCCGAGGCGGCAGCCTCGCAAGCCACACGCCTTTTCATAGTGTGCTCTTTTTCCTTTAGGAAAAAGGCAGAACTAAAATAAAGCTTGAAAGAAAAGAATATTCTTCAGTCCCCGCCCTTGTTGAGTTTTTTTAGCAATATAAAGCACATTATGGTAACTATTACCCCGGCGCCTATTGCATATTCGGAAGGGTCATACGTGCGAATAATATCCCATTGCCAGTAAATTAAATATCCTACCGCTATCGCGATTATCACTCTTGCAATCTCAAAGAGCGCCTTCATTTTTGTTGAGCCCATAGGAAATTTTCAGAAAGCCAATCTTTTAATACCCAGCAGAGGAGGAATGGCGGGCTTTATAAGCTTTTAAGCTTTTATAATTTTTATTAAATAGTAAAAATTGGTATATATGAACAAAATAGAAAAGGATTTTTGCGGCTTTATGGCAGAAGCTTCTGCAAGCTTTGGGCTGGATTCCTTAAGCGCGAAAATAGTGGCGCTTCTCTACCTCTCGCCAGAGGAAATTTCCATGGAAGAAATCGCGAAAAAAACCGGATTTTCCCTTCCCTCAATATCCAACAAAATGAAAATGCTTGAAGCCGCCGGCTTTGCGCAAAGAATAAGAAAGCCGGGCACAAAAAAAGCGTATTTTTATATGGAAAAGGAGATGTTAAGGGTAATCAAAAAGCATTTGCAAATGCGCTATCAGAAGGTGTTATTGCCGGCAAAGGCGGCGGTGCCAAGAATGTTGGACGCAAGCAGGAGAAGAAAGCTCACGGAGAGGGAAAAAAAGCAGGTTGAAATTTTGCAAAATTATTACAAGCAGATATTGATTGGGGAGAAAATGCTTCAAAAATTCTTTGAGGCGACAGGCGGCGCATAGGTGCATTTATGGCAAAAAAAGGCAACATTGTGCTTGAAATGTCTGGCATAAGAAAAGCATACCAGATGGGCATGGTAACAGTGGATGCTTTGCAAGGCGTGGATTTGGTAGTGCATGAGGGCGAGCGCCTCTCAATAACAGGGCCTTCCGGCTCGGGAAAAAGCACGCTTTTGCACATATTGGGATTGCTTGACAGGCCAAGCGAGGGGCTGATGAGAATAGGGGGCACAGACATCTCCACTTTATCGGATAACCAGCTTTCATATTTTCGGGGAAAAAAAATAGGATTCATATTTCAGGCATTTCATCTGGTGCCATCATTGAGCGCGCTTGGAAATGTGGCGCTTCCGATGATGTTTTATGACGTGCCGCGCGAGCAGAGGGAAAAAAGGGCAACAGAGGCGCTTGAGAGCCTTGGAATGGGAGACAGGCTGCATCATTTGCCTTCAGAATTATCGGGAGGGCAGAGGCAGAGGGTGGCAATAGCCCGCTCGCTTGTAAACGACCCGTCTATTTTGCTTGCGGACGAGCCGACAGGAAACCTTGACTCAAAGTCAGGGGAAGAAGTGCTTAAAGTCTTTGACGACCTTCACAAGGACGGGCGCACCCTCATAGTGGTGACTCATGATGCGCATATTGCTAACAAAAGCCCGCGCCAGGTAAAATTAAGGGACGGGCGGATAGTATCTGACACAGGAAAAAAACATTTATAGGTGGTTTTATGGGCAATGTATTTGAAAAAAAACTCGCGGCTCTCCTGCCGCTGATGCTGCTTTGCGCAATAACGTTTGCGGATTTGTCGGTATCAGGCATTTCCGTATTGCCGGATACCGTGCGCCCGGGCGCAAGCGGTGTTGTGAGCATGACGGTGACAAACACAGACACTGATGAAATATATTCAATAAACGCAATCGCATCAGGCACGGGGGATGTGCGCTCGGACAGCATCACCTCCTTAGGCGGGCTAAAATACGGCGCATCAAACGTGCTGGCAGCGCCCTTCTCTGTAAGAGAGGATGCTGATGCGGGAATATATTCCCTTAACGTGCGCCTTACATGGACACAGGGGAACGGAAGCCGCTACAAAAACGTGCAGGTGCCCATATCTGTAATAAATCCGGCAATTTTCTCAATACAGTCAATAAACAAAACCGTATATACCACCGGCGATTTTGAGATTGACATGCTAATTGAGAACGGGGGCGGAATTGCAAAATCATCGCGCGTTTCAATAAATTCAACCCAATTTTTGCAGACAGGGCAGAATCCGCTGATGCTTGGCAACATAGGCACCGGGGACAAATTAAACTTCAAAATGGGGCTCACTCTTGCGCCTGCAGTAACTTCAGGCACCTACTCCGTGCCTGTTGCAATCACATATGTTGATGAGGCGGGGGAGGAGAGAAACACAGAGGCAAAGTTTCGCATTGATGTAAAGAAAAAGAGCGCCCGCATAGCTTTGTCAATAGGGGATGAAATCCGTTTTGTGCCTGGGCATGACTTTATGATGCCTGTAATAATCTCAAACGGCGGGGATGAATGGGCATATGACGTGCAGGCGGGGGTTGCAAGCCCGAGCGCAATAAATGCAATATCAGGCGCAACAGATTTGAGCGCATATGATAATATATTAACAGCGCTTGGCTCAACATATGGCTCTGTAGGAGACCTTTCTCCGGGCGAGGCAAAGCAAATTATTTTGCATGTAGGGGTAAATGACATCAAGCCCGGCTTTTACAAGCAATATTTTGTGATAAAAGGAAAGGATGCAAACGGGGATTCAAAAGCGGACGAGCTTTTCCCTGTAGGGCTTAATGTGGAGGGATTGAGCGATGTTTCAGTGTTTGTGTCTGCAAACCCTGCTCCAATAATGGCAGGCGGGGAGCACACTCTCTCAGTGCTTATCTCAAACGTTGGCACATCTCCCATAAAGGCGCTAATAGTGAGCGCAAAAGGGGATGACTTTGTATTGCAGGAGGCGCAAGACGAGCAATTTATCGGAGGGCTTGTGGAGGATGACTTTAGCACCGTGCAATACAAGGTAAAGGTTGCAAACGTTCCCTCTGGCACCTACCCGCTAAACGTTACCATGAAATTCAAGGACAGCTACAACCGCGACCTTGAGAAATCGCAGGTAGTATATCTTAAGATAAAAAACCTAAATGACGCGCAAATGGGCGAGGCAGGCATTATGGCTGTGGTTATTTTGCTTGTTTTGCTTATCGCGGTAGTGGGAGGCGGCTACTGGTACTGCGTGCTAAACAAAAAGGGCTTGCCCAAAATAAAGGGGCTGGCTGGAGAAAAAGGCGCGAAGCCGGAAAAAGAGAAGGCGAGGTGAGGGGCTAAAATGGCAAATCCCCTCGACCTGCTTGCCTATTCTTTGCGCTCGCTTGCGCACAGAAAGCTTAGGGCTTATCTTACCGTGCTTGGCATTGTAATAGGAATTGCCGCAGTAGTCTCGCTTGTGTCTATTAGCGACGGGCTGTATGCCGGAGTGCAGGAGCAGCTTGAGGCGTTCGGCCCCCGCAACGCGGTGGTGGTGCCCGGCGACATTTCCGGCTTTGCCATAAGCGGAGGGGGATATGCGCCGCCCTCTGCCGGGCGGCTTTTTGACAAGGATGCGCAAAGGGTAAAATCCATTCCTGGAGTCGTGGATGCCGCAAAAGGAATTTCGGTGCGCTCGCTTCTCTCTTTCAAAAAAAACAATATAACAATAAGCATAAGCGGGGTGGAGGCTCAGCCGTTTAACAAGCTGATGAAGCTTGATATATTGGAAGGGCGGTTTTTGGGGGATAATGACAGGCATGTTGCGGTAATAGGCGCGGATTATGCGCAAGGGGATATTTTTAAAAACGATAAAATGGGCGTCGGCTCTGTATTTTATTTGGGGGAGGAGAGAATAAAATTTAGGGTAGTCGGAATTTTGGACCCTTCAAACTCTGTAAGCGGCACAATGATTATTGTTCCCTTTGATGATGCAAAAGAATTGGCGGGAGATGCGCTTTTGGAGGGGGAAGTGAGTGCAATACGCTTTGCTGTCGAGGAAGGCTATGACGTTGACGCGGTTCTCTCGCGCGTGGAGGCGAATTTGGCGGGTTCGCGCGGGGTGAGGCTGGATGAGAAGGATTTTTCCCTAATTACTGCGGATTTTATACTTGAGCAGGTGGGGCAAATAATAGGGGTGCTCACGGCAGTGCTTGGCTTTATCATCTCAATTTCCCTTCTTGTGGGCGGCTTCGGGGTTGCAAACACTATGTTTATGACTGTGATGGAAAAAACAAAGGAAATAGGGACGCTAAAAGCAATAGGGGCTACAAGCAAAGACATTATGCTGCTCATAATTTTGGAGAGCGCGCTAATCGGCTTTGCAGGCGGCTCTTTGGGGCTTTTTGCAGGGTGGATAATTTCCCTCATTGCCTCTGTCTTTGATTTCAAGACTGTAATAACCCCGTTTTTGGCATTTTTTGCAATTGCATTTAGCATGGGCATAGGGATAATTTCAGGAATTTTGCCCGCATATCGCGCCTCAAAGCTCTCGCCCATCGCGGCAATAAACAAGTGAGATTATGGTTCCGATAGCTGAAATGTTTTGGTATGCGTTCCGCTCCCTCAAGCACAACACCTTGCGCTCGGCGCTTACAGTGCTTGGCATCGTAATCGGGATTGCGGCGGTGGTCTCATTAATTTCATTAAGCCAGGGGCTCTCTTTTACAATAAACGAGATGATAAGCGCATTTGGCACAAACAACGTGATGGTGATGCCAGGAAGCCTTGAGAGCCAGATGGGCGGGGGTGGCGCTCCAACCGGGCGCCCTGTTTCCGGAAGGCTCTTTGAAAAAGACATAAGCACTTTGCAGGGGGTTGCCGGAGTAGGCGACATCACCGGTTACCTTATGAATTCGCAGAGCGTGCGCTTTCGCGAAGAGGAGTTGAGGGTGTCATTGATGGGGGTGGAGCCGGATGCCCTCTTTCGCATTTACAAGGACTTTTATGTGCTGCGGGAGGGAAGATTCCCGCGTGATAATGACAGGAATGTAATGCTTCTTGGCGCAAATATTGCGGATGAAACTTTTGAGAGAAAAATTTCTGTTGGGCAGTTTCTTTATGTGGGGCCGGAAGAGAAAAAATTTCGAGTGATAGGGATACTTGAGAAAAAAGGTGGGCTTGAGGGAGAGGATAATGACAATGCAATAATAGTGCATTTTGATGATTTGAACGGGCTCTCAACCACGACTCTATCCAAAAACGAGGTAAACGGAATAATATTTCGGGTAAAAGACGGGTTTAACGTAAGCCAGGTCGCCGAGGCGGCGGAAATAAAGCTTGCCGCAGCGCATCATCTGCGCGTTGAGGATAAGGATTTTGCCATGATGACATCCGAATCCATGATGGAGCAGATGGGCGCTATTACTGATTTGCTCTCTCTCTTTTTGGCGGTTATTTCCTCAATTTCCCTAGTTGTTGGCGGAGTCGGGGTAATGAACACCATGTATATGGCTGTAATGGAAAGGACTCGCGAAATTGGCACTCTAAAGGCAATAGGTGCAAGCGACAGTGCGGTGCTTGCGCTTTTTGTAGTTGAGAGCGGGCTTCTTGGAATGCTTGGCGGAATAATAGGCATTTTAATAGGCGGCTTTGTTGCCTTAATAGTTATTCTTGTAGGGTTTGACGCAGTATTTGATTTGCAGCTTATTTTATTTGCGCTCAGTTTCAGCTTCGGCGTTGGCATAATCTCAGGCTTTCTTCCTGCATGGGATGCATCAAAACTGCCGCCTATTGAGGCATTGAGATATGAGTAAAAAATTAATTTGCTTTTTTTATTTTTTCAAGCAACTCCTCCGCCCTCTTTTTCCCTTTCTCATTTACCTCTAAAAAGACAATTCCCGCATCAGGCTGCCCGTATAAAATAAGGGTTCCCGCAGGCGCATTTGCAAGAGAGGGCAAGGCAGCCAAATCCTCCTCTCCCTCCACTTCTATTATTCCTTTTTTATTTTTTATGCAATTTTTAATATCAACTATAAGCTTATCAGTTATTTCTCCCGCCAAATTTTTCACTTTTATTATTTTTTTGCCCTTAAATGCTTTTTCAATTTCCTCAATCCACTCCTTTGGAGCGCTTTTTCTTTTCACCATCTTGTCATAAACGCAAATATCCGGCATTATCCCGTATGAGAGCATTTTGTGCAAACTCTCATCCCCTATGCAAATGAGAAGCGGATGCCTTTGCTCCATTATTTTCATTACCGCATCTTTTGAGCTTAGCACGGGGCCGAAGGGCTCTGAGAGTATTTTGCGCAAATTTTCATCCATACATTCACTTTTCCTCAAGCTTTGGGCTTTTTGGCGGAGACGGGGGCTTTATCTGCATGTCTGAATCCTGTTTTTTCGGGACAAGCTCTGACATTGAAGGCTTCTCCGAGTAAGAATATTCTTTTTTCTTCTCTTCTGCCTGCATTGCCTCTTCCGCATCCATCTGCGCCGCCATTCTCATTTTATAATAATAATAGCCTATTACCGCAACTATTGCAATCACAAATACTATCACCGGGATAATCGCCCAGTCCGCACTGTTTTGCTCGCTAACCGGGTTTGCAGGAGGCGTTGCCCCCCCCACAAAGCCGCTTGGGTTTGCTGTGGGTATCACAAACGTCTCTGAGTTGCTTGCAGTGTTTCCGTCAGCATCTGATGCCTGCACCGTATACCTTATTGTCTGCACCTGCCCGTCTGTCTCAATAAGCCCCTCATACAATTTGTATCCAACAGAATACATCGGCACCTTTTTTTGCACCCTGTCGCTTCCCATATAATAAAGCTCAACACTGGCATTTCCTCCCCTCAGCCCGCTTGCATAAGCTCCCTTATCCTCAATAATTGCCCTTACCTGCAAATTCTTCTCCTGCCACTGGGGCTGTATGCTCTCAATTTCTGGCGGATGGGTGTCAAAAACAACTATCGCCTCGTCATCAGCATCAAGGTCAACAGGCACTGTTTTGGCATACCTTCCATAGCTTGTTTTTACAACCACCTGCGGATTTGTGATATTTTTAAAATATGCCCAGCCATCATCAATGCTTTTTTGCGTCTGGGTGCCTGCATACACCTGCGCGGCTATGGGGTTTCCCTCGTCATCTATTACTCTTACCGCCAAAGCATAAAGGTTCATTGTAAGGTCCACTGTCTGCAGCCCCTTAACTATAAAATCCGTGGTATCCTGCATGTCCATATAATACGGCTGCACGCTGTGCGTTCCGTTTGCAAGAAGCATTGTGGCAATTCCGTTTGCATTCGTGTGCATGCTGTATTTTTTGTCTACCACAAGCTCTACCTGCACCGGCAAGCCCGCGCCGTCCCTTATCCGGAAAGTAATTGTGGAGAGGGGGAGAAAAACAGTCCTTGGCGCGCTTCCTTTTCCATAAGTGAAAGTTTTGTTTGCATACGCATCATTGTATCTTGCGTTTACAATATAGTCATAATTTGTGTCCTCTGCGTTATACTCCTGGTTTGTGAGCATGAAGCTGCCGGTTTTTCCGACGGAATCTGTTATAAGTGTTTTTGTTGTCGCATATCCTCTCGCATCCGTTATTTCCCATGTGATGTTTACCTGCGCCCCTTCTATGGGTATTCCAAGGGAATCAAGCACCTGTACACTTACATATTCAGCCCATCCGCCGCCCCCGTATTCCTCATCGGCCGCGAAAGAGATGGCAGAAATTGCAAGAAAAAGAAACATTGCGCTTAAAACAATTTTTTTCATGCTGCATTAATTGCTCTCATATTTTTAATTGTGCTTGCCTGCAAAAATACAATAAAATAAACGCCCAAGCCCGCGCCGAAAAACGCCTGTTGCGCAAAAAAATATTTTAGAAAAACAGAAAAGCATTTTTTTGCAAAACCTGTTTCTGCGGGTTTGCGTTTGTATCTTTCAGGGCTTTTGGAATTTGGGGAATTGTTTGCGGCTTTGGCAAGGGATATGCCTTCGGCTAATAGTTAATTTTAAGTGCCAGCAGCAATCGGTCTTCCCGCGAGATCGCAGTAACGAGCCAATCGTGAGCAGGATTAACTGCCGAGTTCGAGATGGGTTCGGGTGTTGCCCCGCTCCTATGGCCGCTGACGTATCATATATGGTAAAAAGGGTTTAAAAACAAATCGTTGCCCTATACGAGAAGAAAAATGCGCCGGGGCGGCTTTAGAAATTGCCATGCGCCCCTTAGCGCAAGAATTTATTTCTCATCCTCTGCCGCAGTGAATTTTGAAAGCTCCCTGTTCCATGCAAATATTTGCACGTCTGCAAAAAAGCGCGCCACTTCTTTTTTCGCAGTTTCCAAAGAGTCGGACGCGTGTATCACATTATACTGGGTAGAGAGTGAATAATCCCCGCGAATGGTGCCTGCAGGCGCGTTTCGCGCATTTGTGGGGCCGCACATCTCGCGCACCACCTTTACTGCTTCGGCTCCCTGCGCCACAAGCGCTATTACAGGCGCTGAGGTCATGAATTCAACTAATTTGGGGTAAAAGGGCTTGCCAACAAGGTGTGAATAATGCTCTTTGCATTTGACATCATCAAGCTCAATCATGCGCAAGCCGACTATCTGCAGCCCCCTCTCCTCTATGCGCGAGATTATTTTGCCTGTGATGCCCCTCTGGAGTGCATCCGGCTTTAGCAATATAAGTGTTCTCTCCTCTGCCATATTCAATCACCTGCATATATTTGATTTCAAAGAATTAAAAACAAATGCCATGCAAAGCTAAGGCGTGCAAAATGCAAAAGCGCCTTTTTTTGCACGCAAAGCCATCTTCGGCTTTTGCGCCAAATAAAAGCTAAAATGCTGCCCGCGCTTTTTGCCAATTAAAAAAGAAATTATTTTTTCTGCTCTTTGGGAGCTTCCTTCTCCGCCTTCTGGGCCTGAAGCTTTTTCTCAATGTCTTTTGCAAGGGCAGAATCCTTTTTCTCCACCTTCTTCTTGTCGGTGGTAACGGCAAAAGTTTTCTTTGTCCATCTCATTTTTCGCCCTTCGCGCTTGTTTCCAAGCATATTTTTGTATGTTTTTGAGTTTTCAAAAAAAAGGACAGAGCCGTCCTTTTTCACATACATTATGCCCTTTCCTTTCGGAATGCTCTCGTTTGAAAATGAATCGTATGGCATATTTTCACCGTGCTTTTATTTCTTTTGCCTCTCTCTCTGTTTCAAGAAGCATGATAATATCCCCTTTCTTTATAGGGCCTTTGACGTTTCGGCGGATTACCCGTCCCTTATCCTTGCCGTCCATTACTTTGCAAAGCACCTGGTATACTTCGCCGTGAATTCCTGTCTTTATAGGGTTTAATCCGACTATTTCAACAGGTATTGCATCATGTGGCTGTGCCATTTATTCACCTATTCCTCTTTTGGCGCCTCTTCCTTTTTCTCCTCTTCGGAAGCATCACCCTCTTTCGGGGTTTCCTTTTTCGGCTTAGCCTCTTTCTTTGCCTTTTTTTCTTTTTTCGGCTTAGCCTCTTTTTTCGGCGCCTCCTCTTTCTTTGCGCTCTGGCTAGCTGTTACTATTCCGCAAAGCGGCATCACTTTGTCAACTATTGCCTTTACCATCTCTGCCGCATTTCCCGGCTTGTCAATGGCTATTGCGGCGCAGGGCACAGGGAGCCCGCATGCGCCTCCAAGCTCTTTCTTTGTCGGGATAAATACAAATGCTATTGATTTTTCCTTGCAAATTTCAGGCAAATGCACAACCACTTCCTCAGGCTCAACATCTTCGGCTATTAAAACAAGCTGAGATGTTCCTGATTCTATTCCTTTGGTTGCCTCGTTTGCGCCTTTTCTCACTCGCCCGGAATCGTTTGCCGCAGTAAGCGCCTCAAGCGCTTTTGCAACAATCTCTTTCGGAGTCTGGTATTTAACATAACTCTTTGCCATCTAAGCTCACCTCAATTGCGTTGTTGTCTGCGCTTCGCGCATCCAACTTCGTGTCAAACCCTTTTAGGATTTGCCATCATAGGTTCATTGCTGAAAATAAAAAATCAGCGTTATTTATTAGAGATGCAGGGGTTTAAAAGAGTAAAGGTTTTTGCGCTCCAACCCTGTATAATTGCAAACGGCCCCTCTCCGCCTTTTTTATAGGCAATGCCAAACGAACGGAGAAAAAATGTAGGTTGCCAAAAAACTTCTGTTAGCCTTGTTAATTGCAAACGGCCCCTCATAGCCTGCCTTCTGTTTGAAACCGCATTTGACTTAGCCGGCAAAAATGCCGTTGCACGGCTGCCCCCTAAAGCGGAGCCGTTTCATCCCGCCATGCCCCATCGCGTTAAGCTCATTTGTTGCACAGGCATATTGGGTGCCGTTTCTGCTCCCCGCCCCGTGCCTTAAGCACGGGGGGCTTTATAGCGCCGTGGGCAGAACTTCCTCAGGATAAACCCGCGGGCGGTTCGGGGGCCGTTTGCATATATCTGGTGCCTTTTCCACTATATAAACCTAATTTTTTGCAAAAAAGCATATGTTTATATACATCTTAAAACATCTATTATAACATGAAAATTCTTTTCTGCTCAATTCTAAGCTCTGCCATAAAAAACACAAGCGAAAAAATTACCGGCATGTCCCTTAAAAACAGCAAGAATTAACATTTCAAGCTTACTTTGCCTTTTTTCGCATCCTCAATTATTTTATCTGCCAAAGAAGAAATTGAAATTCTTTCCTGCCCCCCGTCATTTCTATACCTTATTGTAACATCTTTTTTCTCTTTGCTATCATAATCAATTGTAATGCAATATGGCACCCCTATCTCATCCGCGCGCGCATACCTTTTTCCGATAGAGCCGCTTTGTGAATAATAGCACTCCACCCCCCCCTCTCTTAAAGTTTGCACAATCTCGCCTGCCAGCTTATCAAGCCCGTCCTTTTTCATTAAAGGAAACACGCCTGCCAAATACGGCGCAACAGCCGGGGGAAAATCAAACCATTCCCACTCTTTTTCAGGGCTTTTTTCCTTATATGCTGATTCAAGAAGGCAGTAAAAAAGCCTATCAACCCCTAAAGATGGCTCAATTACATGCGGAATTATTTTCTCCTCTTCTTCCGGCAATTTCACGGATAAATCCGTATTTGAGTGCTTTGCATGGTTTTTCAAATCAAAGTCTGTCCTATAAGCAGTGCCAGAGCCCTCAATAACCCCGTAAGAGGTAATCATTTCCAAATCAACATTTGCCTGCGAATAATGGGGAAGCCCGTCCTTTGGCAATATTGCAAAATGAAATTTTTTAGCAGGAATTCCCACTCGCAAATAAAGCTGATGCTGCCAATAAATAAGTGTTGCCATTATCTGGTTTGCAAAATATTTATTTTTTATTGCATCCTCAAGGCTTACTTCAATTGCATTTTTCTCCCCTGGAAGGCGCACCCTTACCTCTTTTTTTTGTATCTTCTCAAAGCCCGGCATTTCATCCTTTTTCGGGTTAAAAAAATACTCAAGCTCCATCTGGGAAAATTCGCGCATTCTCACAAGCCCCTGCCTGGGCGAAATTTCATTTCTATAAGAGCGCCCAACCTGCCCTATTGCAAGGGGAAGCTTTGAGCCGTTTTGCAAAAAAATCCTTTTAAAATCAAGAAATATTCCCTGAGCGGTCTCTGGGCGCAAATAAGCGTTTTTCTCGTTTGTTGCGCCCATGGATGCGCCAAACATCAAATTAAACGCCTTTATCTCCCCAAGCTCTCCGCCATCAGGAGAGGTAATTTTATGCTCCTTTAGCCTTTTTTGAAGCTCTTCTACGCTTTTTCCTTCCCAGCTTTTGCCTGTTGCCTCTTGCAAAAGATGGTCTGCGCGGTATTGCTTTTTTGTCTTTTTGCACTCTACCAGCGGGTCTGAAAAAGATGCGGCATGCCCTGATGCAACCAGCGCCTCTTTTGGCACTATTGTAGAGCTCTCAATTTCCAAAAAGCCGGGGCAAGTGATGAAAATTTCCCTGAATAAATTTTGTATTTTTCTTTTTATGGGCGCACCTATAGGCCCATAGTCGTAAATTCCTGCCATTGAGCCATAAATCTCAGCAGAGGGAAGAAGAAACCCCCTTTGCACCGCAATATCAAGCACTCTCTCATATAATTTTGCCATAAATAGAATTAAGGGTAAAGAAAATAAAAAGAGAGGGGTTGGAAAGTTTTAAACTCCCTTTAGCCCCTTTGGCTTTTTGAGGAAATAGAGCGCTCCGCCCCCTCCAATCACTCCAAGCCCGACAACGCCTATTATTACAACCACTACTATGGCGCCAATTATTAGCGTCCAGTCAGTCGGCTGCGGCTCCTCGCCAGTGCCTGTTGTGCCTGCCGGCGGTGTTATTGTCGGAGTTGTGCCTTGCGCCCCTGTCTGTTGCCCTGTTTGGGTTGGCGGAACCTCCTCCGGCGGAGTTACTGTAGGCGTCTCTTCCGGAGGCATCTCATCAGAGCCTATTGTGCATGTTGCGCTCTCAGACGGCTTGTTTGTGCTTACGCCGCATTTGTTGAGGTCAGTGCAATCCCTTGTTCTCTCCCCTTCAGTTGTTGACTCTCCTGTGAGCTTGCAAGAGCTCCAGTCAGTGCATTTCCAGCTTGGGGTGCATGATGGCGCTACTGCGCCTGTGTATGCCCCTCCTCCACTGCTGCTTCCTCCAGTGGTTGTGTAATAGCCAGGCACTGGCGCAGGGGTGGAATCATACAGCCCTATCATAGAGAAGCCACTGATGTTTATTGTTATCAGGTCTGTGCTTGTGTCATAGCTTTGGGGCAACAAATCTTGGCAGCTTGAGCCGTCGTCCCGGCATTTTTTCACAGTCAGGTTGCCTGTTGTTAGCGCGGTTTCTATCTGGGCTGCTCTTGAAGAGCCGCTGTAGTTTATAACAACAGTCACGTTGGAGCTAAAGTTTTTGTACTCTGGCCCGAATATGACATTGACTCCAAGCGCGTTGGCACCAGACAAATCTCCAGTTGTTGGCGCGGTAGCCTCTGTTATTGAAACTATTCCTGGAGAATATCTCACACCGGCTGTCTCTGGGCTTGTTATGGTTACTCCTGACGGTATGCTGACATTTGCCAAGAACGCCCCGGTGCTTGTGTTGTAGTCAAGCACAAGGTCTGCAGTTGTGATATTGTCTGTATCCACATCTGTGAAATTTGTGTATGTGGCTGTTAGGACAGTCAACGTGGTTGAATTGACCGCGCTACTGGCGTTCGTTACATTGTCATTTGCATACACTTGACAGATTACTGTGGAGCCGTTGGTGAAGTTGGCGGCGTCAAGGGTAAAGTTAATAGCACTTCCGTTAGAAGTTGTTCCTCCATCCTCTGGAATTGTTCCGTTAATATACCAGACAAACCTGTATCCTAGCGGATCGCTGTCGGCATCGGTGTTCCCTGCGGTGCATGTAAGGTTCATATATTCATAGAGGATAGATGATGATAGAGTCGGGGTTGTGGATGAGGGCGCATAGTTTGGAAGTATTATGCCTGTTGTGGTATTTGACCTCACGCTGTTGTTGAATGTGTCGTTTACCGTTATGTTAAGGCTAAACTGCTCTGTGGATACTGTAAAGTTGAACTCTGTCGCATTGGTGCAGCTAAATTGCACTGTCATTGTGTAGGTTGTGGTTGTGTTGGATAATTGGGAGCAGGTGAAATTGGCTGTGTTGTTTATTATTGCGGTCAGATTGTAAGCTCCGATGTCCTGCCAGCCGTTTGCGTCTGTTATGGTAACTGCGGCTATTGCCGTGTGTCCTGTAGTATTTGTTATGGTTATGTTTGATATATATGGTGCCGTGTTGTTCATAAACCACGAGGTTTCAGTATAGCTGTTTCCGGCAGTGCCTCCATAGTCATACGCAGTTATTCTTAGTGTTATGTTTCCTGGTCTGGCCGGAACTGTCACGTTTGCAAGCTCGCATTGTATCATATCAAGCCCCGGATATGAGGAGTTAGTGCAGTTTATGGAATTGCTTGTCCCTCCAACACTCTGGTTATATAAGTATTTACCGTTAATCCACCACTTGTCATCCTGAAACACTTCAAGGGTAATGTTCTGCACATCTGTGCCTGTTCCGTTTACTGTTATATTTATGTAGGCAAGGCTGTAGTTGGTTCCGTTTGAGGGCTGGGTTATCGTTATGGTAGGTTCTATTACATCTGAAATATTGTATCCAGAAAAGTTGCCAATACCAATGGTGAGATTTCCAATCATTGTGCCCATGGTAGCATTCCAGCCGCCCTGCGACCAGTTCCAGCTAACCCCATTGCTAAATCCTTCATCATATGTGATATTCGGCAATGCGGAAAACGGCAGGTTATACAAGGTGACCGTGGCTGTGGTGTTAAGCGCTGTTACCGCGCTTGAATTCACATAAATTCTTGTTGTGCCATATGAGCGCGGAGGCGCTATCTGCACCTGTATTGAGCTTCCCATGGCGCTCATAACCGCCTGCGCCTTTGCCTGGGTGCTCATGTCAACCGAAGTGAAATTGAACATTGCCATTGATTGGTATGTGCTGCCCCATGGCAGGGCTCCTGCTCCGCTTGGGTTGCAGCTTGCAGAGCCGTTAAGGTCAATTACCATTACAAAGTTAGTTGCATTAAAATCTGCTATAGCGCTCATATTGGTGGTGCCGCTTCCCTCTTGCATGCAGATGGATGCGTTTATTCCGCCCGGCCCTGTCGCGTTTGCCGGCGGACCCTGCACTTTTCCGAGGTCGTGAGCCACTATTGTAATCGTCTGGTTGCTTGCCCCTGTCTCAAGGTAGCCGTCTCCCGTGGAATTGGTCGCGTTTATTGTGATTGTAATATTTACCGGATAAATTATCGTTTCATTCGCCCAAATAACATCTGATAAGTTAAGTGTAAGGTTCCATTCGCTCGCATTTGCCTGGCTGTAGTTTGTCATTGTGTATACTCCATACACTGTTCCATTCTGGGCATTTGCAACAGTTGCATTGACATCACTGATGTCTGCAGTAATCGGCTCGCCGGTAATGTTTATTGAGATGTTTATCATATCCAACCATGTGGATGGATATGGTGAGAACCAATTATCAGCAGAATCATTTATGCCGTATCCAGCAGAGCCTACAAACAGAACGCTTGTCATGCCATCCGCGCCCGCAATTCCCGCAAGCATCGCAAACACTAAACCAAAAAGCATAATTGATTTTTTAGAAACATTAACCACGTTACCACCAACCTTGTTTGATTTAATACCTATTTTATTTATAAACATATCCTATAATTTTTGAGAAGTTATTGTTTGCGGGGAAAAACGTAAGTACAAAAAAAGAATAAAACTAATATTTGCTGAGAATGAAATTATTAATGCAAATTTGAAATTAAAATTGCCAAGGGAGGGTGTTCAAAGCCTGCGGCTTTGACAGCTCAAACTTCTTCGAAGTTTGACCATTTGAACCCTCTCCTCGGGTTCAAAATTGCCAAGGGAGGGATGGACAGCTTTGCTGTCCAGTTTTTGAGCAAAGCTCAAAACCGACCTTGCAAATTTAAAAAATTATTAATGCCAAGGGAGGGATTTGAACCCTCGGCTTCCAGATTTCTCAAGAGCGCCCTTTTCATCATCGGCGATATTGCCTCATTACTCATAAATATTTAAGCAGATTTTTGCAAAAATGCAAAATCCCTTTTTGCAAAGGGAGCTTCTTATGAGTCTGGCACTCTGACCAAACTGAGTTACCTTGGCATTTTAGTTTGGCAGATAATATTAGACTAAAAAAAGAATAAAAAGGGAGGAGAGGGCTATTCAAAGAGCTTTAGGATAGGAACATCCCAAACATCCTCTTCCTCCTCTCCCGGCAGCTCTATGCTTCCAAGGGAGGATAGCCCATTCTCCATCTTATTTATTTTCAAATAGTCATCAGAGAGGGTGTAAAGCTCATCCCCTATATATAATGAGCGCGAGACGGTTGCAGAGTCCCACCACCCGCTCCAATAGTCATCAGAGGATGAGTGCTCAACAGTTCCCATCTTCTCAAATCCGCTCTCCTTGCTTACCTCAAACGCATACGCGCCGTTCCAAACATTTGTCCTGTCTGCAAACCAGCCCTCTTTTACTTCTGTCTCTTTTATGGGGATAACCATTATCCCGCGCGTGGCATCAAGCAAAAATGCTTTGTGGTCATGCAAGACGGCGCTATCCGAGCCCCTGTCCCCTATCTCCACCTTGCCAACTTCTTTGGGGTTTGCGGGGTTCTGCACATCAAAGAGGGCAATCTTTACTCCGGAAGCAACCACTCCGCCCCAGTCTGCCTCTTCTGTGGCTTTTCCAATCCCTATTATATAATTCTCTCCGAAGGGATGCAAATAGTCGCTGTATCCCGGTATTTTAAGCGCCCCCAAAATTTCAGGCTTAGCCGGCTCTGCAAGGTCTATCACAAAGAAGGGATCCATCTTCTTGAATGTCACCAAATACAGGCGCTCGCCCATAAAGCGTGCCGAGTAAATTTTCTCATCGCGCGCGACTCTCTCCAAAGAGCCGATTTCCTCCATATTTTCATCAAGCACAAACACGTTGTTGTATTGCACATGCTTTGCGGCCCACACATCCACGGTGGTGGCTACTCGCAATTTGCCGCCATATTCATCCATTGAGAATTGGTTTAGCAAATAGCCGTCAACAGCGCCTTTTGCCACATATTCTATTTTTCCCTCATTTGCGGAGAACTTGTGTATTATTGTCTGGGAGTCCTCAATTTTGCGCAAGGCGTCATATTCTGCCAGCGCATCTGAGATGTCGCGCATAAGCTCTTTGTACCATCTTATATCTCCGTCGCTAAGGGCCGCATCTTTCTCAAGGTATGGCCCGAAATAATCTGAGAGTTTTTTCTCAATTTCGTCCCATTTCTCATCATCGCTTTTATCCTGCTTGTCTGTTTCAAGAATCTGCGCCTCAAGCTCTGCAGGCAGAAGAGGCACTACAACAGAGAAAAACCTCTCTTTTGTGTTTGTCTCATCCTGAGCCCACCAGTAATTCCAGGGCGCGTATTTTTTGTATGCAATATAGAGGTTGTCCTGGCTCATCATAAATGTGTTTGAGTAGCCAAGCAAAAATGTTTTCGCATCAATCACCTCTCCGTCCTGAGAGCCGAATGTTGTGATGGTGTTGAAAACATATTCCTCTTCCGGGTGGTCAAAATAATATACAGGGGGCGCAATCTCGCCAGCCATTCCCGCATAATCATATTCTATATATGGCATTATTATGGGCCCGTAATATGCGGGTGTTTCTTGTGAGATGAGGTATACCTCATCCCCCGCCATTCTTGACTGGTAATAATCCCCTGATACTGTGACGTTTGCCTGCAAAACGGGGCTTCTCCTGTCATGCATGTCAAAGACAAGAGCCTGTATAACCGGCTCGTAATTTTCAGTTGGCTCTATGCTGTATTTTGGGAAAACTATCTCTTTTTTATAGGCGCTTGCAAAAAGCACAAGCCTATCCCCGCTCACAAACATCTGCTCCGGAGTTGAGCGCTCGCGGTAATTTGCGCCCTTGTCATAGAGCTGCATCCTTGTTATTATTTGCGAGTCCGCTCCTTTTGCGTCCACAATGAGAAACTCGCCCCCGTGTATCAAATAAATGTATTTCCCGTCCGTCTTTATGATATCTGCCTCGTCAACTCCCTCAACCTGCACATTTGTTGTTGAATAATCAACTCCTCCGCTGCTTCCTTGCGCAGAAGTTGGCGCAGGCGCGGTTTCGGACGTTACCATTCCCCCTAAAAAGTCAACTTCTGGCGCGGATTCATATTTTGCCATATCGCCATAATAATTCCTTTGCGCAGATTTTCTATTCTCGGCAAGCCATGCCTCAAGCTCTGCCCCACTTTCAAATTTCTTTAGCTCCTCTCCCATGGCCTGCGGCTCATAAGAAATATTGAGCGCGCTTGCATTTTTTCTCTCAGGGCTTAAATCCCCGCCATTCCCTCCAGAGGGGGCGGCATCATCAAAAGGCGAGATGCACCCTGTAATAAGCAGCGCGCCTATTAGCGCAAACACAAAAGCAAATCTGTATGCCATCTTTACCATAGTATCCCCTCTCTTTTATTCTGGTTTCAAATTGCTTATTCCAATTCAAACGCCGATACTTCTCAATTAACTCTGCTACATGTATTAAAGGGTTGGGTTTTTGTTTGGAAGAATTTTTATTCAAATTTTTGTGTTGATGAAATAACCACAACAGGCTCTTCTCCTTCCCTCTCATGCCAAAGATATGCCTCTTGCGAAAAAGGCACCTCTGCCTCAACGCGCGCTTTGCAAATAATTGCTTTTTTTATTTTCCATTCTCCTAAAGAGGCAACAAGCATCCTATCCCCCTCATTTTCAAGCAAAAGGCGCACAGGTGCAAGAGGCACGGCGCGCGCATTCCCATCCCCAAGAATGCAAATCTCATCAGCATAATTTGCAATAGCATCCATCTCCTTGGCAACAATGCCTCTCTCAAATGCATAATTTTGCGCCTCGTGCATTTTGGATATTGCAGCCGCGGCTATAAGAAGAAGGGAAAGCGCGCAGGCTGCTGCAAGAAGCGCCTCAAAAGTAAGCTGCCCCTTAGCTAAATGTGCATCTTCCATCGCTTGTGTCGCATCTCCACTCATTATCATACCTTTGGCAGTCCTTGTCATTTGCGCAAACATAATCAAATGGGTGAGGCTGTGTTTTTTGCACAAAATCATCAGCAAGCTCTCCCGAGCCCTCGCCTATTTTCTTCACGTTCGCGCTCATCTGGGTGTAAACAATAAAAACAATTCCCAGCATTATTGCAAGGATTATGAGCATTTCAGCCGACAGCTGCCCGCGCATAGCAAAACCACCCGAAAAAACGACTGCTTTGCCAAATATAAAACCCACTCCCAACCCTATAAGCCCGCCCGCTCCACTATATAATAAACAAGCATCTTTTTTCATTATTTTTTAGCGCAAAGCCCGCAAGCCGTTGCGCCAAGAATCTTCCGGCATCCGGGTGATTTTTTTGCAGCTTTGGCTGCATTTGCAGGTATTTTTTTGTTTTAGGCAATGCGCATGGTTTTTTGTTTTCCCGTAGCTTTAAAAGCATTTTAAGTTTAGTTTTGATTATGGGGATGTTGGCAAAGGGATTTGTTTTCTCATTGGACGCGTTTGTGGCTTTTTCCCTAATATTAATAGCAATACAATCCCTTCTTGCAATCTCATCCGCGCCTTCAGGGTATTATTTGAGCATGCAGCAGGCAAATTATCTGGCAACAGGCACGCTCTCCTCACTCTCGCAGGCAAGGGTGCACAACGGGCAGGATTCGCTTTTTGATGGAATAATTGGCAGAGATGCAGGCACCGGGAAGCTCTCTGTAAGCGCATACAACGCAGAGTCGCTCATTGAAGCAACAGTGCTGGCAATCCCTGAGCAATACTCTTTTGCATATGATTATTATGATTTCTCAAGCGGAGAGTGGCTCATGATATTTAACGCGTCAAAAGAATGCAGCACAGAAGCAACATTTGGCTACACCCGCTTTTGCAACAACCAATTTAACAGGGTGCAGGCATCTTCAAGAATTCTTATGGGCGTTTATTCAGAGCCGCTTCGCATAGGGGATTCTCCTTATTGCAATGTAAATTGCAAAGGCTACCAGCCTTCTACGGGGGGAAACACCCCTGCGGCAGAATGCACTTCTGTGCCTTGTGAGCCGTATGCTGGCACAACATTTGAGCACGGGGACTATCAAATAGGCTTTATGCGCCTTACGGTGTGGGGCTAAAAAATGAAATTTTTTAACGCAAAAAAAGGCTTTGTTTTCACGGTGCTGGCGCTCATACTAATCTCATTCATATTTATTTCTGTGCAGCTTTGGGCGCAGGGGCAGCAGGTGGAAGAGGGGCGCTCCGCGCAAAAATTCAAGCTTGACGCGATGCGCTCATCCCTTGCGATGATAAGCGACGAATCTTTTGGAAAATTTGCAAATGTTTCCATGATATTTGCAATAGACACGCTTGCAAAAAAGCTGGAAGAGCACCCAAACCCCGACGTGAGGGGAATAATGAAAAGCTCAAAAAACAATTATGTTGATAACACCTATTATGTAAATGCCACAATGTATGAGCTTATGTTTTATGGCAGCACCGGAGGATATTTGGCAAATGAGGGGAACAGCCTCGCATACGGGAAAAATGTTTTTTACGGGGGAGAGTGCGGCGGGCTGTCCGGCAACCTCACCTATACTGATTATGAGAGAAAATACCTTGTCTCAAATTATTTTGAGCAAACAACCCGCGCCGCAAAAATGCTTGGCTACAACGCCACCTGGGGCACGCCCGAGAATTTTAGCTTCAACCAAACCGATGCATGGACAATTCATCTTTTTATGCAGGTGCCTGTAACTTTTCAGGATGCTGACGGCACAATAAAAATAAGCAAAGTAGTAAACGCAAACATTTCCATGGATATTTCAGGCATGAGCGACCCGTATCTCATGCGCCAGGACATATTGCACCGCCCGGACGCGTGCGAGAGTGTTGCGGCATACGGGGGAAACGCGTGCTTAATAAACAAAAATTGCAGGCATCACAAGCATGTTTACCACTCAGATGTATTTGACAATTATTTGAATGCGCAGGCAAAAGAATATGATTCAGAGGCGCTGGAGGCAAATGAGGGAATCGGCTGGTTCTTCGGGCCTGTCACAACTTCCACAAAGGCCGCATTTAGCGAAACAAATTACAGGCTTAACATATCCAAAATAGACCAATATATTTTTGCAACAACGAGTGCGGATTTGGCGCGCGAGCAATCCGCATACTTTGGCGGAATAATATTGTATAGCCAGCCTGAAAACACCCGAACTACACGCACTGTTTATGATGACACTTATGCCCCAAGCTGCTATATAGACGCAATAGACCAGATAGGATGCCTTTATTGCACCCGCACATATGAGGCAAGAGGCCCAAATTGCGCAGGAGTTTCTGTTCCAAATACAATTGAATATTATAATATGCCTGCAAAAAAAGACATTCCATACGTCTCATTGCGAGGCGGATTGCCTGATGTGCCTCTTAATTATCATCTTAATTTGCCTCAAATGCTAATTCACAACCAAATAGAAAATATTTCAGACATATGCGACCCGGACGGAAGCTTCAACCCCTGCATAGGAAACAAAAACAATATAAACGATGTAAACAGGCTCAACAAAAAAAATGCAGGCAGCATGGCAAAAAGCTCAATATGGGATTTAACAGGGCCGCGCGATTTGGCAATATGCGGCTTTTATGTAAAATCCCCGTTCGGCCCCTCTTATTTGCAGCGCTTTACCGCCCTTAGCGATTATCCGCCGGGCATCTCAACAAAATATTCCCAGCTTGGGCAGGGAATAGAATCCTTTAATTCCGGCACTTGGGCGGGGGGAATGAATGATGAGAGCCGCGAGCAATTTGAGGCAAGCAGCCGCATAGACTACCAATTCTACTCTGGGGAGAGCACTCCCTCCTGCAGCGGGTATTTTGAGAAAGGAATGCCCGGCTGCAAAACTTTGGAAGTTTGCTCAAACCAGACGCTTGCGCGCGATTATGGGCCAGGGCGTTTTGCGCTCACAAACAAAACAGATGAAAACCCCTCGCAAAGGTATAATATCGATGCCCTCACATATGAGCCTCAGGTGATGTGGGGGGACAACTGCAGGTAATATTTATGAAAAATAAATTGCCAAACATTTCAAAATATGCGAACCTGCTGCCAAAGCGCATTTTATCTCGCGCGCAAAATGCACGCAAGGTGCCCTCGGGCGGGCTTGGGCGGGAAAAGAATTATGCTTTGGAAAATTTTGAAATAAAATCGCTTAAGGGGCAGTCGGCGGTGGAAACCCTTCTTATTGCAGGAGTCGGATTGCTTTTTCTTATCCCTCTTGTGCTGATGTTTTACTCTTCCACAAATTTAGGGCTTGATGACCTCTCTAGAATGCAGGCAAAAGCAATGGCACAGCAAATAGCAGATGCTGCCGGGCAGGTGTGGTATGAGGGAAAAGGGGCAAGGCGCACCATTCTAGTAAATGCGCCTGATGGAATAAGCGACATTTTCCTCTCTCCGGAAATTAGCAGGGTAGGGGAATTTTCTTTGGAGCAAAACAAGGCAAAAGGAAAAGACATAATCATCAAAATAGAGGATGAGAGCGGCGGGCAGTCGCAAATAGTCTATATTTCCCCTGCGCCGGTGTTTAGCAGTGTGGGGGCGGCAGGAGGGGATGCAAAGGCATCTCTTGATTATAATCGAGGGGTTGATGGCAAATTAAGCCCCGGGCTCTCTGTGCTAATAATAAAAAACGAAGGAACCTATGTAAATATTGTAAGGTTTTATCCAGGAATTAATTATTGAGGAAAATAAAAATGAAAATAAAAAAACCAACAAAAAAAATGCATGGGCAGGCATCAGCCGAGCTTATGGTATATATCGCATTTTTTATGCTAATTTTTGTGGTGTTTTTGCTTTTCATGCTCTCAGACTTTAATACAGATATTTCTCGCAGGCAATTTATCTACACAAAAGCAACAGCAGACCAGGTGGGAGATTATGCGGCATTTGCAATAGCAGCAGGCCCCGGCTTTAGCGCGAATTTTAGCATTCCAACCCACATAAGCGGCAAAGAATATGCAATAAGATTTGTAAGCTCCGGCTGGATGTATATTGATATAAATGATGATAGGCGCGGCCTTACAAGCTATGCTTACCCTCTTGGCTTTGCAAATTTCTCGCTTGGCTGCAGCCCAAGTAGCCAATGCCCTCAAAACTCTCAAAGAAAATACACTGCAGTTGATGGGGCATTATATGAGGAAACCAAAATAAGCCCTGCAAAAGGATGGATATTTTTCAACCACACCCGGGATTCTTTCGGGGAGTGGATAGAGGTGCAATAATGAAATTTCTACGCGGGCAGTATTTTTCATTTGACGCCATTGTTGCCTCAGTGATATTTTTGCTTGCTATTTCAATTTTGATAAACCATTGGTATGCTCTGCGCTCCCAGATGGGGGAAGAAGGCTCATATTTGCAAAATGAGGCGCACCGCATCTCGGATTTGCTTCTGGGCACAGGGGATTATAATGCGGGGGGCAGAGGAGAATATTGGTATAAGAATGCGGCAGGCGCCACCCGCGCAGGCTTTGGAAAAAACAACTCTTTTGCAGGAGATATTGTGCTCGGGCTTGGAGGAGGGCCATCCATATTAGAGGCGCCAACTTACCTTAGAGCCGGCACAACCCTTTCAAATTATGATTCCTCCCGCGCACTTCTTGCAACCTCAACAGAGTATTATGTTAGCGCATATATGCAATGCACAAATATAGGGGACTCCGGCATTCCTGCAAACCCTGCTCCAATCTCCCTCTCTTTTGGAAAAGAGCCAAACTGGCAAGAGGATGAGATTGCAAAAGTGGTGCGCCCTATCTACGGGCTAAAAGAAGTTTCTGCCGGTGCATTTTGCCATTATTTTGGCAATATGAGCATCTATGTCTGGCAAAAAGGCTCTAGAAGCTAAGCAATATTTTCTGTTTTTCCCGGCTTTTTAGCATCAGTTTGCCAGTTTCTGTTTTGCCTCCAATACGGCAAAAATCTTCTCAAGCCCGCCTTTCCCAATTTTCAGGCAAGCTTTTGCCAATCCAATATTCTTTTTTTAGCTCAAGCGCGGTTTTGGGCGAAATCGCATCAGGCACCTGCCCTATGCCGAATTTTATTGCCGCAAGGCGCAAATCATCAAAAACAATTTTCTTCCCCCCCGCCTCAATTACTGCATTTTTTTCAAAAATTTCTATTTTCCCTATTTTCGGGCGCTCTTCATGCTGCCTTTCAAAAACAAGCCTGCTCCATTTGCCAATATGTATTTCCCCGTTCTTTCTTATTCCATTCTCTATTTCAACTCTCATGCCTTTTTTTAATAATTTTGAAATTCCGCCGCTATCCCATTTTACAACCCTCGCGCTTGCGCTTTTGTCATTTATTTCAAATGCGCTCATAAGAAGCTGCGCCGCCCCCCCTCCAAGCCGGGTTTGCCCTCCCTTATACGGAAAATCCCCATACACGGCGGTTATTTCCCCCTCAAAATTTCCGGAAAGGGCAGAATCTGAAATTTTTGCTCTCTCCCCTTTCTCCACCCTTTTTATATGCCCTTGCGGCATAAGGTGAAATTCGTCTTTTCTAAAAACAGCCGGGCCAACTTCCACTAAATCCGAGCAAATCACTTCCCTCTCAATGGCATATGATGGGGCATCAAAGCACGCAAGTGTCGCGCCTGCGCTCTGGTCGCGCAGCAAAATTCTCTGCGCCCTGGATTTTTCCCCCCCTCTCTCAAACACGCGCGGCTCAAACACCCTCTCAACGCGCGCATGCAGCATTGCCTGCGAATTTTTTTGCATTGCCTCGGCTATGCTTAACGCCTGCGCCTTTGCGCCTATTATTTCAAGCGCAAGCAGATACTGGGCGCTCTCTTTGCGGATAAGGTGGTGAAATTCCCCAAGCTTTTCATTTGTTTTTTGCTCAAATTCCGCCTCTCCCAATTTTGAGCGCAATTGCTCTACTATGCCCATTGCTTTTTCTTACGCATCAAAATATTAAGAAGCTTGCTAAAGGAGTTTTCCACATTCAAAATAAAAAACAAGCAAATCGCCATTTGACTTATACTTTTTCATTTCCTGCAAAACAACCTGCCAGTGCAAAATAAATCTTTCAAAAGCCCCAATCTACGGAGTTATCCTTATCCTCGGCGCCGTGTGCTCAAAAAACTTTTTTTGCGCAAAATTCAGCGCCTCCTCAAGCTTTTGCGCATTTTTGCCGCTTGCCCCTGCGGCTAAAGGATGCCCCCCTCCGCTCCCATCAATAATTTTTCCAACCTCATCCATCAATGCAGGCAAATTTATGTGGGCCTCCATCCTTCCCCTTATTCTTGCAGAAATTTTTGCGCTATTTTTTGAGCCAGAGCCCACAAATGCCCCATCCGCGCCTGCGCGTATAAACGCATCCGCTACATGGGATTCGCATGAGCAGACCTGCGCAATGGCGCACACCACATCCCCTTTTTTTGCAAAAGAGATATTGCGCAGCCCTTCCAGCACCGCAACTCTTCCTTCCGCAGGGCGGGGGGCATGCAAAAGGCTTTGCAGCCTCTCAAAATCCTCGCCGCAAATTTCAAGCAGGCGCGCAATTTGAAAAAACGCATCAGAATCAGCAGAGAGCAAATTTGCGCTGTCTGCCAATATTCCCAAAATAAGGATTTTTGCCTGCTTCGCATCAGCACTTTTAAGAAGAGAGCTTACCATCTGCGAGCAGGAGGAAAATTCGGGGTTAACCCATTCATATTTTGCATTTATGCAATTTGCGCTTTTTGCATGGTGGTCTATTAAAATATGCACTTTTTGGCTTTGCATTTTTGGCAAAAGCATCTTATCATTGCAATCAAGCAAAATTATCTGCGCTTCTGGGAATTTTTTAATTGCCCGCCCAAATTCAAAAAATTTTGCAGCATCTTCCCCAAGCACCCTTTTGCTTTGCGAATTTATCCTATCCTGCATTGCAATTATGCATTTTTTTCCCATATGTTGCGCAAGGGCAAGCGCGGATGCGCACGCGTCCAAATCAGCCAAAGAGTGAAAAGTAATTATGCACCTCTTTCCCCTCAATGCCTTTAATGCAGCGAGAAATTTTTTTGAAGGCACTTTTGAATAATCTATCTTGCGCAAGCCCATGCTCTTCTCAAGCAAGCTTAATTTTTAACCTTATTTACTTTGCTGCCCGGTCGCCTTCTCAAGCTCTTTTCGCAAAGATTCAAGCTTCTCTTTTATTTGCGTTTCCTGTTTTGCAAGGGCTTTTTTCCTTACCTCAAAAACCTCTATCTTCTCTGTCAAATCCTTTTTTGCCTTTGATTTCTCGGTTTCCACAAGAAGGTTTCCGATGGCGGCATATACCTTTCCGGTCGCATCTTTTAGGGCCTCTTGCGCAAGGTTTAGCTCCTCAATTTGCATCTGCATCTGCTGGTTTTGCATCCCAAGCACCTGCGCCTGCCTTTGCAATGTCTGGAATTCCTCAACCTGTGCCTGCAATTTCTTCGGGTCTCTTATCGGCTCTGCCATAAATATCACCTTTATTAGTTATTTTAATATTACTTGCTGGGGTTTTAATGCTTACCATGAAATTTAAATTTCTGTTTCATCAATCCCTGCCGCCCGCATAATCCCTCTAAGCGTTCCTTTCTTCAATTCCTTGTGCAGGGGAACAGTGATTGGCTTCTTGTTTGGATGGGTGAGGATTATGTGGCTGCCTTTTTTGTAAGAATCTTAACCAGTTCTTCGCCAGATATAACCGGAAGCTTAGGCACCTGCAAGCACCTTTGAAATTATGATGGCGTTTTTCTTCATTTCCCTATATTCTGCCTCTCCGGCAGTTTCAAGGTAAAGCTCAATCGCTTCCTTGATGTTCTTTAGAGCTTCCTCTTTTGTCTCCCCCTGTGAAATGCATCCCTGAAGCTGGGGGACATCCACCCAGTATCCTCCCTCTTGAGCTTTATGAAGAATTACTGTCCATTCTTTTTTTGGCATTTAAAACACCTGTTTTGAATATGTTTTTCTTCCTTTTTATACCTGCCCGTCAATATCGCGCAGCATTTCACACAAGCGCATGGCGCTAAAATAAGCAGCCTTTCTTTTAGAGGCATCCTCATCCTCTATCTTTATATGCAAATTTTTTTCATTTTGCATTATGCTTATTTTGCTTTTTCCTATGTTTGCAAGCTGGCGGGAGAGGGTTTTTTTTGCGGCCTCGGCGCCTTTTTTAGATGAAAATTTGAATTCAATTTTTGAGAAAACCATATATTCGCACCATTTTTTGCCAAAGCATACGCACAATTTATTTTAACAGAAACATGCCCTTTTGTTTATTCTCCCCGCAATTTTTCCCACATATATTTTATTTGCATGCATTTATTTTTATTGAAAAATATTTTGAGGCTTCCTTTTCCTGCCTCAATTTTCAGGGGAGAGCATTCAAACCCGCGCGCGCATAATGCATCTGTTTTCAGGCAAAAAAATTCTGCTATTTTTCCCCCTTCTTTTCCTTTTGCAATTAATTTAATGGGCAAATCATCTGCGCGCGAAAAAAATTCAGCGCTTAAAATTCCTATCCCCTTTTCATCCCATCTCCATTTTTTTTCTTCAATAAAATATTTTTGCAAAACAATTTTCCCCTCTTTTTTCAAGAGAATAAAAATAGCCCCTTCCCCTTTTGCATCCGCCAGGGCGCAAATTTTCAAGAGCGGGCGGAATGAGCGCGGAACATATTTAAAGCCAGGCAGATGCGCAGAAATTTCTTTTGATATTTTGCGCATTTTCGCATCCGCATTTTTCGAAGCCGTAATAAGCATGAAAATTACACCCGGCAGAAGTTTTTAACCTTCACCAAAAGCACCAAAATTTTGCCAATCGCTTTTTATCGCATCAAGCAACGCATGCGCCAAAAATCAGCCGGCAATTTTTTTTGCATTCTGGCGGAAATTTTTATGTGGTGAAAAAATTGCGGGGTTTGAATTTTTAGGCAATAAACACTTTGAAATTTTCTAAAGAGAAAAATAATATTAAAAATAAAAAATTAATCAGTGGAGACTTCTTTTGCAATGGGCTGGCGCGTCTTGTAAAGCTCCCTGCAGCCGCAATACTGGCACCTTGTGAATTTTGCCTCAAGAACCTGGGTTTCTTTTTTGCATTTTGAGCACGTATACATATTTTTACCTCTTTTTGAGGGAAAGCTCCCGCATCATTCTGGCAAATACTTCTCCGGCGGCTGTCACAAGCGAGTAGGTCCCGCCCGCATAAACATACCCACCGGCAGACTCCCAGATTGAATTTGAGACTCGCCTCACCTTTTTGCCTGTCCTTGGGCAAACATAGCTTCCTGTCTTGGAGGCGCGCATCTTGGAAGCCCTTTTTCTCAATTCCGCGCCTGCGCGCACATTTGTGTCTGTCATAGCATAACCTCTACAAGTGTTTAGGTATTTATTTAGGCGATAGCCCTTCTTAATTCTTTTGCTTTCTCAAAAGAGATGTCTATAAGCTCCCCCAGCTCCTTCTGGGAAATCTCGCCTTTGCCTGATTTTTGCCCTGAGCAGAGATGCTCTCCCGCGGTGGCAAGTATAACCATTGTATCCGAGCCTATCTCTTCCGAGAAAGAGGGGTCAAGCAAAAAGTCTTTGCCAATTTTTGCAAATGTGCAGGAGACAACGTCTTTGCTTACTTCAAGCATCCCGCTGCTCTCTTTTCTGTTTAATTTCCCATCCTCTATTTTTGGCATCCGGGTTCCCTTTAGCGCCGCCATTGATGCAAGCAGGGCGGCATCAAACAAATTTCCACCATGGTCAAGCACCCACAAGTCAATGTAGATGGCAAGCACTTTCTCGCCCGGCGTTATAACGTTTTTCTTAAGGTCAATTGCCTCTGATGAGCGCACCGCCCTGTCAACGACTCGCGCAAGCTCTATTGCCTCGGCGCGAGGGGGGCCGGGCTCAAAATGCGGGGCTCCAAGCGGGGTAAATTCCGCGCCTGTGGAAAGTATTCCCTCATCAGCCCTGTCTGCATACGGAGTTGCAACATCCAGCTTAATGCCTGCAAGAACCTGCGTTTTGCCAATCGAGCAGAGCGCAGAGCCTTCGGCATTCTCAAGCACGTCTTTTTTTATTACAATATCCCTGTATTGCAGCTTCTGCCTGCCGTCCGCCCTTTTTCCCTGGGATAGCAAGTTTGAAACCACATCATGTTTTAGCTCTTTTTGAACTTCCATAATAACACCTATTGCACCTTTTGCGGCTTTTCATCTATCGGGAATATTATCCTGCCGCTTTTCTCAAAACTTTCCTGCAACGCTTTTTTTTGCAGCTCATGCACCTTCTTTGCAGCAACTCTTGCCATCTCAACAGCCTCTGCCGCCTCTTCGCGCGTGAGAAGCCCGTCCATCTGGTAAAGAAGTATATCATCATTTCTTGAGGCAAATGCAATCGGGTTGTCCGACTGCCCGTAATTGTCCTCATCTTTTGAGAGGTCAAGCACAATTTTTCCCTCAATCTTTCCTGCCGCCACCGCGCAAATCAAATCCTTGCAAGGAATTCCAGCATCAGCAATTGCCACCGCAGCAGCAGTAAGAGCCGCGCACCTAGTCCCGCCATCAGACTGCAATACATCAATATATACATCAATTGCAGTCTTTGGGAAATTTTCCGCGATTATAACGTTTTGGAACGCCTCGCTGATAACTTTTGAGAGCTCCTGGCTTCTTCGCGAAGGGCCGCTTCTTCCATGCTCCTCCAAAGAGCAGAATGGCGCCATATTATAGCGGCATCTTACAACCGCGCGATACGGCGACTGGTCATGGCGAGGTATGCACTCGCGCGGGCCATACACTCCTGCAACTATCTTGTTTTTGCCCCATATAACAAGAGCCGAGCCGTCTGCATTGTTAAGCACCCTTGCCTTTATTGCAACAGGGCGAAGCTCGTCCAATTCCCTGCCATCAAGGCGCTTTCCGTCATCTTTTATCAATTTTGGTTTTTCTGCCATTTTATTTCACCTATTATCAGTATTTTCTTCTTCCATGCTCCCTTCTTGGCGGGCGGCTGCCATATCCCCCCTCTCTTCTTTGAGGCGGGCTTCTGGGCATTTCCATCATATTCTCCTGCGGCCTTGGCTTTATTTCCCTCCCGCATTTTTTTGAGAGAAAGTCGGCCATCCTGTCAGTAAGCCCGGGAGTGTGCGCCTGCGCCTCAACAATATCAATTGCCTCGTTAGCAAGCGCCCCGTCCCCGTCATTTGTTATAAAGATAAAGCCGTTTCTGCCTACAACTATTTTGCACTGGCTTGCATCTGCTATCATGCTTATCATGGAATTTTTCTTTCCAATCAGCCTTGGCACTTTTACCGGGGAAATTCTCTCTATCCTGCCGTTTTCAAGCACCTTTGCTTCGGAGATGTCTATTGTGCCAACCTCATCCACGCTCTCAATTCTTGCCATCACAATATTTCCAAGCTCAAATGTGCTTCTTGTGTTTCGCGAAGCCAAAAAAGCCGAGTTTGGCGCCCCAAGCGCTATCGAGTAGCCTGCAAAGCGCACGTCATTAACATATCCTACTATTATATCATCCTTTAGAGGCTCGTATGGCCCCTGCAAGGGAATAAGCTTGTTCTCATCCGTGAGCATGCTTATTATAGTTGCATATGTTTTTTTCCCGTCTGAGTATGTATATGCCATTTTGGCAGGCTTCTCAGAGACAGCCTCGCCGGGCACCACTATCCTTGCCATATCATTTTACCTCATTTTTTGAATCATTATCTTTTTCCCGCTTATTTATCGCAGGCTTCTGCGCTTATCCCGGGCTTTTTTGCCAAGGCATTTTTCCAACGCCCGCATTTGCTTTTTTTCGCTGCCAAATTTTTTTCTGCTATTTATGCCTTAAGAGGGGGTTTTCTCATTTGCAAATATTATTCAATCATTTTCGTCTCGGCGCTTCCCGCGGTCGCCTTGTTTATCTTGTCATAAAATTCTCCGGCAAGCCCTGCAGGCATTGTCAGCACCACTACAAGGCTCCCGTCGCTTGTCCATTGCTCTTTTTCTATTCCCTGCATTTTTAGCATTCCATAAACTTTTTTCGCGTATATTGGCCCTATTTTTACGGCGATTTTTCTTTTTGCAAGCTTTATAGGCAATATTAGCTTTATTGCATCCAGCACCGCGCCCGTCTGCATTGCCGCATCTTTTAGCGGGTCAATATCCAGGCGCGCTTTTGCCATCGCTTCCTCAATTCTGTGCAATGTGTGCGGAGCCCCGGTTCTTGGGTCAACCGCCTCTCTTGCAATAAGGGAAGCAACCTGCTTTTTCTTCTCCTCGAGCATTTTTCTTTTTTGCTCTGTTGTTAGGGCAAGTGTGCCCTCTTTCAATATCTTGTCTGCAATAGCAAATATGTCCTCTGTACCAAATGCTTTTTGAAGGGCAGAGCTTTTATGCCTTTCCCCCTTCTTTGCATTTTTAAACACTTCCTCTACCGCAAGCACATTATTTAGCTCTTTTTTTTTGCCAAGCCTGTATTGCAAAGCAAGCTCCGGCTCAACTAAAAGCTCAAATTCCTCTCCGGCTACCTTCATATGGGCAACCATTGCCTTATCCAGGCTTACCATTCTTCTCTCACCTCCTTCCTAGCGCGCCTTTTGCAGGCGCAAAAGATAATTATTTGAGGTTTTTCTCAACATCCTTCTCTTTTAATATCTCAAATTTCTTTGTGCCTCTCTCGCACACGGCAATCTCTATAGTGGTTGCATCAAGCTTCAAATCAGTGTTTTTTCGCAATGCTTTGAGCGCAAGTGAAATTGCTCCTGAGATGCTGATGCTCTCTTTGTATTCTTTTTCCAAAAATTCCTCAACTTCCTTTTTCCCAGAGCCTATGGCGCAAGCTTTGTAGCCTGTTAGCGCGCCGGAGGGCTCTGCCTCATAAAGCTTTGGCTCGCCGTCAATTCCTGCGATAAGCAATGAAACCCCGAATGGGCGTATTCCGCCGTATTGGGTGTATACCTGCATCAAATCGCACAATTCCTTTGCAATCGCCTCAACGGTGATGCTCTCATTATATGCAAGCTTGTGCCTTTGCGCCTCCACTCTCGCGATATCCACAAGGCGCCTCGCGTCCGCAATAAGTCCTGATGCGGTGGCGCTGATATGCCCGTCTATTTCAAATATTTTTTTCATGGATTCAGGCACCAGCAATTTAGAGGGGGAATTCTTGTATGCTACAAGCACCACGCCGTCTGAGCACACTATTCCTATCGCGGTTGCCCCGCGCCTTACTGCCTCTTTTGCATATTCTACCTGAAAAAGCCTCCCGTCGGGGGAGAATACCGTAATTGCCCTGTCATATGCCTGGGCTTGGTTTGCGCTCGGATACATATATTACACACCTCTAAAGACGAAACATTATTTTTGGATGCTATAGTTATTTTGCCAATATTTAAATATGTGCAGGGAGAGCAAATCCCTTATTTTCAAACCCCCTCACAAACTTGCCAAATCCGCACAGCGGGCTTTAGCTTTTTGGGCGCTGAAAATATTTTTTCAATTTTTTGGAATTTTTATTTGGGGTTATGCTTTTTAACCTGCTCTTGGAAGTTTTTAATATGCTAAGGGGTGAGGCAAAAAGCATTAGGGGAGTTTGCGCCTTAATCATTATCCTTTCCCTCGCATCCCTCTCTTTTTCAGTAGAATGCTTTCCCGATGCCCAGAGCACTTATTTGAAAATCTCCCCTCTTGAGGTTGTAAAAGGCACCTCAGGAAATCCCCCAACCGTCTCTCTTGAGGCATCTTTATTTTATATGGGCACAATTAGCCTCTCAAAAACCCGACCAACGCTTCTTTTAGCAGCAAACACCCCTTCTTTAGAAAGGGCAGCTCTTTTATCAGGCAAAAAAGCTTCTTTGGCAGGCACTGATAGAATAGGCGCGATAGGCGTTGAGGGCGGGCTTATAATTGTCTCATGGGGCACATACCCTGATAATGTTTGCAAAATGGCAACAGGTGCCGACGGCAAAGCAAAAGCAACCTCTCTTCCATACCCCGCAGCCAGCAAATCCATGACGTATAAGGCAACCTTTTGCCCATATACAAAAGACAATAATGATGCCACAAAGCAAAGCTCTGTGTGGATGGCAAACTGCGCCCAGCTTAAAGATGATAATGGGAACGCAATAACTCCCTTAAACTGGAAAAACATCCCCGACTGCGCAGGAGCAGGAAACGTGGAGGATAATGTGTATGTGGGAGGGCAGGGAGAGGATTGCGGAGAGCAATATTTGCCTTCCTCCGACTTTGCAAGCATAACAAATTCCACGCCTTCTAATGAGAATGCCGGCTTTTGCTGGGTGCTTGCATTTTTATTCGGGCTTTTAGCATCCGCCGCATACACAATGGGAAGAAACCCGTTCCAGTTTCTCAACCCAGGCATAGGGCGCTCTGTGAAAATGAATAGAAACGCCGCTTATTATCGCCCAATGCACCAAAGTGTTTCAATTGACCCTACCGCATATTTGAGTGCTGCCGACAGGATTGCAAACACTGTTTCCGAAGCCGCAAGCGATAGTGACAGTGATGACACAAAAGAGGCAAAGGCGGAAGTAAAGAGCGCAAAGGCAGAAGTGGCAGCCGCAAAAACTCCAAGAGGAAAAGGAATCGCCCAGCAAAAGCTAAACAAGGCGGAGGCAAAGCTTGAGAAAGCTCAGAGTGCCCAGCCAAGCTTTAACCAAAGAATGCAAGGGGCATCCCAGAAGGGGCTTGTCTCAGGCAAAATACAGGAATGGATAGGGGATTTGGGAGACTGGGCAGGCGAGGGCGCGCTTGATTTGCTTGGGCTAAATGATGAGGATGTTGACAAGGCAAAAGAGAAATTAGATTCAGCCGGGGAAAAATATAATGAGGCAAGGGAAAAATACATCAGCAATCCGAATTCCGCAAACAAAAAAGAGCTTGACAACGCAGGCACAGCTCTTGAAAACGCCCAAAAAGAACTTGGAAAGGCGGTGGAAAATGCAAAAGAAAAACAGGGCTTTTGGGGCAGGGCAGGCACCTCTGTTGCAAAAAGCGCGGTAAGCCAGGGAATCCGCGGAGTGTTGCTAACTCCTATGGCAATGTTGGGGGGAGGAAAAAGCTTTGTCTCTACATTGGGGTATGCAGCTAAAAATGCTGGTGTGGGAGTGCTTCGCGACACTACAAAAGGAGTTGCGCGAGAGGGCGCGCAGGCAGCCGCACAATGGGCAGCCAGCGGCTCTGCAGAAGAGATGCAAAAGCTTGCAAGCGAGGGAAAAATAGGAAAAAGGCAGTATGAGGCCGCATTAAATGAAATCGGGAAAGACCTTTACAAAAATACTGTTGAAGTGCTGAAAAATTCCGGAGTTGCGGACACGGAAGATAAAGTAAAGCTTGTAAAAACCGATGATGGCAGGGTTCTTGTTACTTATACTGATAATGAAGGTACTCGTGTAGTGGCAGGCACAACAAATAATGCAGACAAGCCATTTGAAGTGTTTCATGTGGGCTATGATTCATCCGGCGTTTTTGCAAAAGGGGACATCGGTACCATAGAGAATTATCTCTCCCCAACAGAATCTGAAATAAGCGGCAGTTCAAACGGGGGGATAAAGGTAAGCGCCCGCGAGCTTCCTGCGCTTAGCTCAAACCTTCTGTATGAGAAAAAGAGCGCAAAAGCTGTTGAGGGAGCGCTAAAAGGGGCGGGCATATTAAGCGCAGACAACAACTCGAAGCTAAATGAGAAAATAAAAGAGATGGAACAGGTTGACAAGGTAGCGGACGATTATTATGCAAAAACCGGCGCCCTAAACCTTATCGTCTCAAGAATATTTGACAGGGAGCTTGCAAGATTTGACCCCTTCTCTTTGCTTGAGCCGGACCAGTATTCACTGCGCACCATGGGGGGGAGCAGGGCGGTAACCAAGGGGATAAAGGAACTGGGAATAACTGCAACAATGAGCGAGGGGGCATGGGATGCTCTGGGCACCGCATCTTTGCAGTATTTGCTTAACCAAAGCGCATCCAACAACCAATTCATGCTCAGTGTGATAAACCTGTTGGCGAGCCAACAGCGAATGCAATAAGGTGAAAAAGTGATAGATAATAAAACCAAAAATTTGCTAAGCGCAAGGATGGCGGTAGGGCAGCCCCAGCTTTGCAAGCTTACTGAGAGATATATAAAATGCCTTATAGTGCAGGAGGCAACTCAAAGAAAGCTTGAGGATTTAAATTCCACTTCTGCTGCAAAAAGAAAAGAAGTGCTAATGCAGAGCAAAATGGGCGCAGGAGAGACAAAAAAATATTTGCTTGGGCATAAAAGAAAATTTGAAATTTTAGGAAAATTCTACCGCCTCTGCTCTGATACTATGGCGGATTTTCTTGCAAGCGAATTTGCCTCCAATTATCATGAGAAAACCGGCAAGGCAATTCTCTCCCTTGCAAACGAATACGACATCTCTAATGAAAAAAAGCGGGGGCAAATAGAGAAAAAAGTGCAAAGCATGCAAGAGGGATTCCTTGTGCTGATTGGAGAGGGGAAAGGGAAAAAATTCACGGCAAAGGCTGATAAAAGAAAATATTTCCTTGATTTGCTTGCCAAAAGCAGAGCCTCCGCTCCAAAGAGAGGGGCATAAGGGAAAGTTTGGAAATTGGCCGCAGCTTTGAAAAAATAAGCATATATTTTTAGAAAAAAGCAAAAGTGGGTTTTGTTTTTTATGGCAAAGAAAAAGGGGGAAAAATTAAGGGGATTTGAAAATGGGTGAGTTTAGTTTTGCATTGGCATTTGCATACGGCGCAATGGCAGGAGCCATGATAGTGGCGCTCTCTTACATGGCGGGGCGGGCATTAAATTCGCAAAAGCTTCTTGCATACTCAAAATCAGAGCTTGGAGAGCTTGTGTTTTCCGCCATTTTGCTTGCACTAATCTCATTCGCATTGCTAAATAGCGCATCCATGCTGCAGGCGCTCTCCCCTCCGTCTTTCTCAACACAAACGTCTGCAGACGGTGTGCAGAAGGCAATATTCAAATACATGGAACAGCCGCTAATGGATGCAATAGAGGTAATGGCAAAAAGCAGCATGCGCCTGAGCAAAATAGTTTCATACAACTTTAACTACAACATAAGCGTGCCTTATGTGGGAGGCCCGTGGGGCTCTGCAAGCCCGGGCGCAGGAGGGGCGCCTTTGCAGCTTGCGCTCACAACAGGAATTGACACAAGCGCCATGAGCCTTTTTCTTGCGTCCGCAATTAAACTAATTTTTATATTTTTATATACGGTATGCCAGTTTCTTCTCATTCCCTTAGGTTTTTTCTTGCGGTTTATCCCCCCGGCGCGCCAAGTCGGCTCTCTTTTGATAGCAATTTCAATAGCAACAATATTCATATTCCCGGCCTCGGTATTCTGGTCTGCCGAAATTCTTGGAAAAGGGGCGGCGCCATTTGTTTCCTCGCAAATAGTGCCTGATGCAGACGATGCCGACTGGCTAAAAACACTAATATGCAACAAGCCTTTGCAGGTGGTAAACACAATCGGAGAGGACATTTTGGGCGCAATTGTCGGCGCAATCGCATGCGCCATCTCTGGGCCCGGCTTTGCAGCATGTTTTGGGCATGAGAGCACTGGAGACATCCCAATCCCTGATGCCACTTCCGGAGTTAGCGGATGGTCCCAATTCGGAATTTGGCTTGGCAAAAAAATAGCGGGAATAGCCGGCTCGCTGGAGGCATACAATTTCGGGCCGGAGGCGTCTGAAGTGCTTGAAAAAGGGTTTGACCCTATAGCATACCATATAATGCCCCGCGTGATAGAGCGCAACATACGCACAATATTAATGGCGATTTTTCAGCTTATGGCAACTATAGTTGTTGCAAAAAACCTTGCGCAGGCGCTGGGCGCAGAGGGGCAGCTTTACGGGCTTTCAAAAATGGTGTAAAATAAAATGAAAATTGAAAAACTTATAAAAATATTTTCTTTGCTTGTTTTTTTGAGCGGAAGCGCGTTTGCGGCTGAATTAATCCCTTCTGTATACACCTGCTTTAACTATGACTTGGCGTTTTTAACGAATTTTGGCTCTCCCATCCTGGCGGCTTTTTCATTTATGGCAATCCTTGTTGCAGGCGCATATATGCTTGGCACCTCGTGGAACAAGCCCGAGCTTTTGGTATGGTCAAAAACAGAAATTGTCTCGCTTCTCTGGTCGGTTATGCTGGCAGTAGCTGTAATCGGCTCTTTAGGTTTTTCCTGCACCCTCTCAAACCTTCTTCTTACAGGCTCGCATCTAACTCCTGATGCACAAGGCGCATATGATGCGGCGGTTTCCCCCTCGCAAGTTGCAACAAAATATATAGACAATCTTTTGGAAAATTACGGCGCGTCAGTGGCATCAGACATTTTGCGCTCGTCAATTGATGACCAGCTTGGCACAACAGGGTATGCCTACTGGTCAATAGCGCAACTGGGAGGGGGGGGAATTTCATTTAATGCGAACAGGTTTGCCTGGTCATCGCACAAAGAAGTATTGGCAGACATTTATCTGCCGCTTGCTTCAATGCTTATGGCGCAAAAAATGATTTTTGAAATATTGATGCCCGGAATTTTGGGGGTTATAATACCTGCGGCAATATTTTTCCGCTCAATATTTTTGACGCGCGATGTGGGAAACCTTATGCTCGCATTTTCAATGGCAGTGTTTTTTGCAGTGCCTCTTACATATGTATTTTTCTTTGATGCAAGCGCAAGCGTGCAAAATGACATACTGGGGGCAATTCCCTCCCGCCCGTTTGGCGCGAATTTCAACCTTGGGCATGATTCAATAATGGGGGACAGAATGCAAAAAGTAGGGTTTGTTGCGACGCAGGCAATTTTGCCCCTTAACATCGCGCTTGTGATAACAACTGCGCTGACAATGGCGCTCTCAAAGGCGTTTAAGGGAATGGTGGGATGAAAAAAGAAATTTTTAGAAAAAGCAAAAAAAGCGCACGCGCGCAAGAGTTCATCCAAAGCGAACCAGAATCAACTCCATCAAAACAATCCAACACCATCGCCAATGCCTGCCCGCAAACGCAGGAAATTCGCGGCAAAAAAGAAAACGCGCAAAAATATTTTGATGCGGGCGCGGGAAAAGAAAAGGCATATTTTGCTTTTGCAGGGCTTGTTGCAATTTTGCTTTTTGCAGGAATGTTATTTCCAATAGACGAGCAAAAAATAGGGGATTATCAGGCAGGGCAGGAGGCGGGCAACTGGCAGCTTTACCTTGCATTTCTGGGGCTTCCTTCCGCAGGAATGGGCTCGCCGCTTTTGCTTCTCTCAATAATAGTTGTCATAATTACGGCGCTTGCATATATGGCAGGCAGCATGATGCAAATAGAAGAGCTAAAGCAGTTTAGCAAAGCAGAGCTTTTCCAGGCAGGCGCAACCGTGCTGATAGTTGCGGCTATTCTTGCAATAATTCTTTTCACAAATACAGCGCTTGAATATTCTGCATCCCAGACAAGCTCTCCATGCATAGAAGAATCCCTTGGCGGCACGAATGCTCCCGGCGCAAGCGACCCGCTTGTGCTCACCTATGCATACTGCTATATGTCAAGCTTCTCCCGCCTTGCCGCAGCGGCAACCAGGGACGCGACGCGGGAAGGAATTGATTATGCATCCGCCGCATACACCTCTGTCGGCTATATGAGTGACAGGTGGTATACTGCATATGCAGGCTTTACCATGCGCCCCAATGCGCACAAGCGCCTTGACTCGGAAATAAAAGGGCTTGAATTTCAAAATTTGCAAAATTCCCTAATTTCTTTGGAGGCGCAAAAATTTGTGCTTGGGGGCATTATTCCAACATTAGGCCCGGCCGCATTATTTTTGGGAATTCTTCTTCGCGCGCTTGTATACACCCGCCGCCTCGGCGGGCTTTTGATGGCATGCGGCGTTGCCCTTATGATAGTATGGCCTGCCACTTATTTGCTTGCATGGATAAGCCTGCAATCCGCAATTTACGGGCAGCAGGCGCAGGATTCTGGCGACGGGTTGGTGTGCCCGGATTCATGCAAAATTGAGCCTCCATTCGCATACTTAAAGTCTGTAAATGACGGCACAAAAATGGATGCCTCAAAAACTTTGGATAGGGATGAGCTTATAGTGCAAATAGAGAGCAGTTTTGGCTCTGACGCGCTTGTGGACTTGCGCGATGTTGAAACTTTGCTCTCAAAAGAAATACAAACATGCTACCCTAACAAGGATTATTCCTCCTCCGGCGTAAATTTTGAATTTGCAGAAAATTGCCCAAAGGCATGCAGGTATCTTCCAACACCAATTAATTGCGACATAAGCGCATGCACAAATTTGCCGAATGCATGCAAAGCAATAAGGCAGATGGATATGGGTGATGTGGCAGACAATTGCATGCTAAACCCGCAATGGGCATGCACTGAAGCGCAATGCCCCGAGTATTGCAAAATGCAGTTGCCGCAGGTGCAATATGATACAGGAGACCCTTACAGCTATGGAGGAGACAATTCCAAAAAAGTAATTCCTTCAGAGAATTCCGGGGTGTGCGGGCAATCCCCTTGCAGTGATTGCTCATACCATTGGAGGCGCTATATTGCATCTGGGGGCGAGAGCATGTCAATTTCAGGCTTGCAGGCATGCCAGCAATGCCTTGAAAAATCCCCCGACTGCATGCTGGCAATTCCTGCGCTTCTTGGCACCACGTGCGACAGCACCGGCTCATGCGGGCAGAGAATTTCTTTGGCAGAATATATTGAGGCAAAGGAGGGAGGCTCAACAATAAATGCCTGCCCTGTGGATTGCAGGATAGTATTTGGCGCAGATGCCACAAATTACCGGGATGAGGCGTTTGTAAAATACTGCACTCCTGAAAGCAAAGATTACATAGGCGCATGCAACTCATGCCCTGTGCAATGCAAATTAAATGCTTCCGAATCCCTTGGAGCAAGCGCGGACACAAAGAAAGGGCTTCTTCCTGGGCTTGGAATAGAGGTAGAATGCGCCGAGGCGCCGACATTTGACCAAACAACATTTGTTATGGATGCCTCTGTAAGCTCGGAGTGCAAAAGATGCCCGCTTCAGTGCAGGTTCACAAACCCGGACAGTGTAAAAGACCCGGACTCTTTGGGCGCGGACGCGTTTTATTCATCCGTGCATTACAGCTTCCCGTGCTATTATTACCCTCTCACAAATGATGGCAGTGAATACCCTTGCGGAATAAAAATAAATTATGGAAATGAGAACACCTGCAATGACGAGCGCTACCCCTCATCCTGGCACGCTTTCACGTATATTTCAAGCACCGGCTCATGCGCAAGCGTGCCGGTGGAGGAGGAAGTGCCTGCATGCGCGCCAGCAAAAGAGGCGTATGTGGGGCACTCAAACGTGCAGTATTGCCCAAAATTTATGGTAAACAAGGCACCCTATGTGGTAGAAGGCGGCTTGAAAAAATTAAGCCAAGGGGATGAATTTTACCGCCCCGCCCTCTTATTCGGAAGAATTCCCGCAAACCCCGATGTTTCAGGCGAGTGCACGACATATGATGCAATAAAATTTTGCACAGGCGAGGATGAGAGCGGAGAGGAATACTGCTCCGACTCGTGCAAAGTTGACAGGGAAGAGAGCGGGCCGTTTTACTGCCAGGTGAGCGACCTCACTTCCGCTTACGCGCAAATAAACAGCAATGAAAAATATTGCGATGATTGCTATCCTCTCAACGCGCAAAACACAACAGGGCCGCAATGCCAGGTGATGCTAAACGCGGGCGGAGAGATAATTTTCCCATACGGCTGCGATGAGTCATGCTCAATAGTGGAATCAGGCACAAATCTTCGAATAGACCCGCTTGAATTTGCAACAAAAGAGAAAAACGGAGAGGCAACAGGATGCTACGGCTTCTGCTACCCCCGCCTGCCTTTCCCAACAAGCGCACAGTGCGCCGAATATGAGGAGCCGCCCCAAGACGAGCCAAACAGCCGCGAATTTGCAAACTGCGCCGCCTGCCCCCAGGAGTGCAGGTATGATTATAATGCAGATGGAAGCGGCGCATCCCTTCCAGAAGGCGCGAATGAATATTGTGTTTATGATATTGATGATAAATACAAGCAAAACTGCAACCACTTATGCACAGGCGCGCAGCCGGTAAATGACGGCGGAGAATGGGACGGCTGGGTAAGCAATTGCGAAGATAACAACGCATATTCCTGCACAACAGGCGAGGAGGGAAACTATTGGGTAAGAGTGGAGACTTTTGCCGATTATATAGTAGAAACTCCTATTGAGAGTTCATGCCCTATTACCGATTACCCGGACTGTTGCAGAAACGTTGTGCCATATGACGGCTGTTCTCATTATAACATAGGCGACATGTGCTGTGGCGAGAATGGGGACGAAGAATGCACAGAAACCTGGTTCCAATCAGATGATGTTTGCGGCGCCGGAGAGGGCTCTGATTTGTATTCGCTGCAAGAGGATTACACGCCGCAAGTTTGCGAGCGCGGGCACAAATACCCGGCGCTTGACGAGCTTCTAAAAAACGAGGGGAACCCCAATTACAACGAATGCGGAGACCTCTCCCTCACAGGTGCGGATGGGGAGGCGCAAAACCCTGATTTGCATTTATGCGGCTCTGTTGGCAGCGGCACCTATTCAAGCAAATCCGGGGGAACGGCTGTGGAAGTTTGCAAAAACGACGCAGAGGATGCAGGCACCTGCTATGCGCATTACAATTCTTTGTATGTGAGCTGTTTGCCGCAAACAGATATATCGAAAAACGTCCCCCCTCCTGAGGGAAACCCGCATTTAGAAGATGAGAGCTGCCAGGAGTGTCCCCTCTTTTGCAGGGTTGATACTGCCGGAAGCAGTATCAAATACTCTCAGGTATGCGATATTGGCAATTGGAAAATAGTCGGGCCAAAGCCGCAATGCGATGTGCTATCCCAGTGCGATTTGCGCACCAACACCGAAGGCAAGGCAGATTATGGATATTGCGGCGTAAATATAGAAGAATTCTCGCTTGAGAAAACAAATGACGGCAATTGCCAGCTTCCATCAACCGGGTATGGAATAGGATGCCCTGCAAGATGCAGGGTAATAATAGAAAAAGGCGACCTATCCGCACTGCCAACAGAGTGCAACACAGGCGACATAGGGGATGCATGCGCGGATTTGATATCATATTGCAAAGCAGAGCCGCCCTCCCGCCTGTGCCAGGGATGCCTTTCATGCCAAAAAGACTGCCTCTCGCTTCCTTATGTGCGCCAGAATTGCGATGAGCTTTGCGTTCCTGCAAGCAATTTGCAGGGAAGAAGCGCCCTCTCCCCGCAAGACCTTGTTTCCTCATGGAACGGGGCGGTGGGCAACACTGCATGGCGCAACATCGCCGCTCTTGCAATCGCTGCATTTGTATTGCCGATTTTCTGCATACTAATAACCCTCTCTTTCATAAAATCCCTCTCGCCCCTTTTGGGAGGGGACATAGAAATTCCTGGGCTATCAAAGCTGTTTAGATGAAAAAAGAAAAATTTGCATTTGCGCCCAAAATGCGGGCATTGCTTTTTGCGGCAGTTGCAATTGTTTCCCTTTCCCCTTCAATTTTTGCAGCCGCGGACTGGCAGCCTGCAGTAGGGATAGCATTGCTTATTCCGGCAATTGTTATTGCAATCGCATATATGGCAATAAGCGCGCTTCATATAGAGCATTTCAAGCAGCTTCTTCACGACGAGGCGGCAAACCTTGTGCTTACTGCATTAATAGCGCTCATAATAATTGCAGGGATGGGAGTTTTTCAAAATTTGGCAGGAAGCCTGGTGTGCGGCAGCTCCCAATCCATTGGAAGCGGATGCACCTCAAAATCACCTGCCGGGCTCGGGGAGCCCTATTTCCCATATTGCAGCTCAATGAATTATGGCGCAGGCGGCAGCCCATTGTGCACCCCGGAGAGCGGGGCAATGTATTCAAACCCGCTCCAATGGGCAAATATTGTGAATGAAAAGCAAATCATTATTGTGAAAGACCAGATAGCGCAGGCAATAGTATTCAACGCAAAGATAGGGGCGGCAAGCTCTGTCTCCGGCTTTTGCAATATGGTGGGAACAGGATTAGGAATAGCCGGCTGTTCTGCATACGGCTCCATGCGCGGGCCTGTTTCCCAGCTTATAATGGCGCTTGGCACAGGGCTTATGGAGCTTGAGGCAATGAAAATTCTTCTCTCGTTCGCATCCAATTATGCTCTTACCCTGCTTCTTCCGCTAGGAATTATTTTGCGAAGCCTTCATATTACCCGTAAAATGGGGGGGACAATAATAGCCCTCTCCCTTTCCCTGTATTTGGTGTTTCCAACAGCAATACTTCTTTCCCAGTCTTTGGCAGACCAGTTTGTTTATTACTCTCCGGCTCCAGGCGCATCCTATGTTTCCCTCTCATATGCAACCGCCAGCAACTACCCTTCCATAGCATTGCCTGACAACTTTGACTTGGGGCAGCCGTCTGATTATGAGTGCAACCCGTTTGAGCCGAGCGAGAGCAACTTTATCTCAAAGGTAAGGGGCATCTTAAGAAACGGGGACGGCACAAACACCGAAGTTGTGGGCGCAACCGCCAATTCAAGCATAACATACCGCCTTATATTTATTGCAATAGTGCGCACCCTTCTCATGGGCGCCCTTGTGCTTACCTTAACAATTCTCTCTGCGCGTGCAATAGGAAAAGCGCTTGGCGCAGAAATTGATGTGTGGGCAATAGCAAGGCTGAGCTGATGGAAAACAAAAACAGCAAAAAAGAAATTTGCCGTTGCGGCAATTTTTCCAGCGCGCGCCATGCCAAACAAAACAGGGCAGTTTTTCCATCCTCATCCGAAAAAAGTTTTGTTAATGCAGAGCCCGCCGCCAGTATGCACGCATTTATTTTTGCCGCTCTGGCGCTGCTTGTTTTCTCCTCTTTCTCTTTTGCGCTTGATGCGCCCCATCTAAAAGAGTGGCCGCAAATCGCATATGATAATGCACCATTTGAAATCTCTTTTAGCAGCGAAGGGGATGTTGATGCGGTTTCCCACCTGTATGCAATAGAGATAAAAAAAGGGGCCGATATCGAAAAAGACGGGGGCACAGTATCATTGGGTGCTGACAAGGAGAGCAGTTTTAGAATACAATGCACAATAGCAAAATGCCGTGGGGCGAGCGTGTCTGTATATGTGTTTGCGCTCGGCTCAGGGGGGGGAATATCCGAGAAACCCGGCACATTCTACGTGCGCCCGCAGGCAGACCGCCCAAAATACAAGCCAGAGTTTGATTCTATTTCTCCTGATGATGGCTCGCTTTCTGCAAGCTTGAGGGAAAATTCTGTTGCAGGTATAGGAAATAAAAAATATACCTTAAAATTCAAGGACCCTCAAGGAGAGTTTGCAAATTTCAACATAACAATTTACAAAGACGGCAAATTCGTATCCACAGATTTTTATCCTAGTGCAACCGTGTCAATTGACTGCAGCGGATGCAAAGAGGGCACATCATTTCAGGTGCAGGCAAGCGGAATAAAAAATTCTGCGCAAGGCCCTTCAATGGCGGTGCAGCTTTTCACCCCTCTCTCCTCGGGATTGCCGGACCCTGCAAAAGCCGCGCCCATCTGCGACCCGAAAAATTTGCAAGAGAGCTGGCTGCCTGTAATGGCGGCAGGCTTTATGGCACTCATAATAATAATAGCGCTTGCATACACTCTCTCCGAATCCCTCTCCCTTCCACGGCTTGGGGTATGGGCAAAAACCGAAATAACGCAGCTAATAATTTCTGCCCTGATATTTGCGCTAATTGCATGGCTTATAGGCGTGCAATGCAGCTTTGATGCGGGCGCGCTTGCAAAAATGGCTGGAGTGGAAACCGCAAAATACGGCGTAGTAAATGACGGGGACACAATGATGAGCGCGTCTCTAAAAGGGCTTGAATGGTCTATACAGCAAACTCACATAACAACCGCATTCATACGCCGCGAGCTTGGGGTGCTTAGCATGCGCGCCACATATAACAAATATGTGCCGGACGGCGCCGGCATCATCGGCTCAGGGGGCTTTAGCGTCTCGCCGCTATCAGGGGACTGGACAATGAGCGGCAACCTTAACATGCTTCTAAATGTTAACACAACATTTTTGCTATCTCTTTTATTCCAGCTTTTCTCGTTGCTTCTTTTCTCAACAAAAAGCGGGCTCTTTCTCTTTTTGGTGCCAATAGGGCTTGTAATGCGCTCAATCCCATTTTTGCGAGAAGCTGGAGGAGGGCTTGTCGCTATAGGGGTTGGCTTTTACATCTTATACCCCATGTTTCTTGCAATAATAGCAATAACACTGCCTCCTCTTTATGCAGGGCATGATGCAATAAATGTCACCGGATTTCCAAGCGCGCAGGCAATAGCGGAAAATGAGCGGACAATAACAGGCACAGACATTTTCTCATATTGGTTTGATTTGCCTGACCTTTACAAAAGGGCAAAAGGCGCGCAGGATACGAACAAGACATTTTATACAATAAACCTCTCGCCGCTTTACGAGATGAGCGCATACAATTTCATACGCGCACTGCTAATTCCTTCTGCAGGGCTTGTTGTAATAGTTTCATTTGTGCGCGACCTTGCCGCCATTTTCGGCGGCGAAGTTGACGCCTCAAGGCTTATAGGGATGGTATGATGAAAAAAACAACCCATAAAAACAATTCTTCCCTTCCCTCTTTAATGAAAAATATTTCTCATGCAAAGGGCGCGGCATTTTTGGTAATTGCATTTTTAATTATTTTGCAAACAATTTCCGCAGCCGACTACCCTTACAGCTGGGATAAGCAGCATCAGGGCACAATACTTTCCGGCTTGCAGTATTTCAAGGCGCCTGGGGGAGGTTCGCAAGGCTCGTGGTATCTGCTTAGCATATATGCGATAATGGTTTGCCTTCTTGCAAACGCGCTTGTGTATGTGGCGGCAAAAGTTTTCAATTCCCAATCCACGATGCGCTTTGCAATATCCGAATTTTACAATGTGAGCGCCTCGGCAATAATGATATTTTTGCTTGCGGGAATGGGCATGAGCGTATTTGCGTTTTTGCAGGGGAGCGGATTTCTTCCCGCAGGCACAAGCAGCAAATGCTATGGCGCTCAAGTTGATGTGTGGAAAATGGGCCCTCCCGCAATAGTGCAATGCAAAATACAGGAAAAAATAGAATATGTGGAAGGGCTTTATTCTCAGGCGTATAAGCTTAATGAGGACAACGAGCCTCTCTCCTCCCTTTGCATATATATCATGTCTGTGCAGGCATATTGCTGGGACTGGGATGTCTCTTTGCACGCGACTGTTGAGAAGGCGCACCTTCTTGCAAACAAAATAATGCCAATAGCAATAAATTTGCATGCGCAATACATGTTTGTCTCATATATTGCAAACAACATGCTCTCCCTTTTCCTCCCTATAGGGCTAATCTTGCGCATCTTCCCCATTTTGCGCGGCATAGGGAGCATAATGATAGCGATAGCGATAGCATTCTTTTTTGTGTTTCCGATAACTTTTCTTATCCTTGACCCTGATACTGTCCGCCCCAACCCGGCAGACCTTATACAAACGCACGACAACAATTTCTCCCCCTGCTACTCATCATTTAGCGGAATGGTTACAGCCATCTCCCAAAAGCCCCCCAACGTAATTGACGGCACCGTTCCGCCCGACGCTTCGCAGGTAGGAAAAGAGCTTGCCTCTTTGCAGGCGGAGGCATTTCTAATACCGCTTGCCGCCCTTACTGCCTCCCTGATATTCATAAGCTCGGCAACACCCATCCTTGGCGGGGATGCCGGAGAGCTGATGCGCTTTGTGGCAAAGGTGATATGATGAAAACACACAAAACACCCGCACCTAAATTAGCATTTAACTCAAGGCATCTGCTATTTCTGGCATTTTCTGCCCTTTCTATTTTTTCGTTTTTTTTCCTTGCAGGGTGCACAGACCCGAATTCCAATCTCACCTACACTTCATGCTGCTGGCAAAGGGCAGAGCCGTATGAATGCTCTATCACATTTGATGCGGAAGGAAAACCCATAACAGATTCAGACGGGAATTTCCTTCTCTCGGGAGAATGCGGGGCTAATTGCGCAAAACTTTCAAAAGACATGCAAATAGCATTTGACTCCTCCGGAGCCGAATCCGACATTTCCTTGTGTGCAAACAACTGCAATTTCCGCCGTGCCGACTGCAGCAACTCAAAAGAGGACAACACCTGCTATATAATGGACGGGGGCGGCACAACAGAGAAATCCCTGGGGCCAATATGCGCTAACGCAACCGCAAACCCGTGCGTGCAGTCCCAGTGCTCTGCAATGTTTTGCGGAGAGCCTGTGCCAAAGCCGCAGTCTGGAATAGATGCAGAATCCTCTTTAGAGGGCCCAAAAGGAGAAGAAAACTCATACAAAAAGGCGGCGCAAGATGTTGCAGGAGGGCTTGTTGAGAAAATATGCAAAATAGAGCCCATAAACAGGCAGAACGCGCGCCTCCTCTCATCCGACTCATGGTTTGTAAATTCTTTGCGCATGGGAATTCAGGGCTCTTTCTCGGATTATGACAGGGCGCGCTATTTTCTTCCCCCTTCCGACTTTTACGGGGGAACTGGAAACTTAAATTCAGTAGTGGATAAATTCACAAACTACCTTGATGTTGATGGCAAGGGAAAAGCCGGCCCTCTTGAAATATTCAAAACATCCTCAGAAGGCTTTAAGGCGCCCCTTACCACCTGCGAGCCGGAATTTGCCCCCCACACAGCCAGCATCGTCTCATACAACTGCACAACAGATGATTCCCGCTTCCCTATAAGCACTTACCAGACGCCCGAATCCGCGCGCCTTGCATGCATGAAAAACTGCTATTTCAGCCAAACGCGCACATGCGATGAGAACATAAACCTTTTTACCACAAGCATGCGCGTCTCTCCCCGCCCCGCCGCATCCATTGCATGGCCTTTCACAGACATTTACAAATACGGGCAAGAGCTTGCAAAAGCATATCCCACTCCCGCGCCTGATGAGGATTTGGCTCCGGAGAAAGACCCTCGCAATTATTACAAGGAGCTTCTTCCAATTCCGCAAAAGGAAAATTATGGAAGCGATGCTGAATATAACGCCGCCATGCTTCAATATAGCACAGAATCCGCAAAGCCAGGCCCTGCGGGCGCGAAAGTGTTTGAATGCATAGAAAATTCCGACTGCATGGGAGGCACATGCGACACTTCCCAGTATTCGCGCGGAAGCTGCTACCTAAACGACGGCACATCGGTTGATTGCGGCTGCCATTATGTTACAAACTGCGAGCTTGAATACCCCTGCCAAATATATGAGGCAGAAACTACCCTGCGCGCAACCTGCGAGGCAAACAAGCAAATATGCAAAGAATATTTCGGGCTTGGGGGAGGGGGCGAGCAGAGCGGCGAGCCCATGGTGGTATGCGATTACAAATATACGCAAACCGGTGCATTTGTGGGCGAGTACTACATTCCTTACACTGATTCTACTGATGATGCCGCCGCAGGCTGCTGGGATGACACAGGTTGTTATGGAACCACTCAAATTAATAACGGCTTTATCGGCATAAAGCAATTCAAGGATTTCTCATGCGTTATGGGCGGCTCAAAAACAGAAGATGGCGGAAAGCATCAGCCAGACATTGAAATGGGCGCAATAAAAAGATATATGAAAAACACCCCCATCTGCATAAAAAACGACGGAAGCGGGGAAGTTGCCCCTCCATTTTGCTCAGGCTCTGGAAAGCCTGAGGCAAATTGCTATGAATATTCAAGCTTTGAATACGCGGAAAGGGGCAATTATTGGGTTGCTTTCACTTGCGGCAGCTCGGATGAGGTGCCAGGATGGATTGGCGGCATCCGCATAGCAAGCGGCAAAAACAGGGACAATTACCAATGCCCTCCAGGATACACTCTTGAGCTAAATGGCGAGGGCTGGAAAGATGATGATAATTCTTATGCAAATGACCCGGTGCATATTTACAGCAACTGGGGGGACGCGATGGAGCCGGTGCCGACAAAGCAGGCGGTGGGAAACCCGGGGGGGCATGACACGTTTATCCGCACCTCCGAAAACATGGAATGGTGCGACAGCGCGGCCGACGGCTACCTCTCCCTCTCCGGATTGAAAGGCAATTGCGGCTATGATAAAAATACAGGGGAATACAAATGCAGCTGCAGTGAGGACAAATTCTCATGGGGCAGCACCAAATTCAAAGTAATACAGGCATGCAACCTCAAATTGCGCCAGCCGGGGCAAACAGAAGATGATGATTGGGATGTGGAGCTTGTGCAGCCAAACTTTTACAACGGCACAGAATACCCGCCCGCGCGAAAGCTTCAGGGATGGGGCGCATACGGCTCAGAGACTAAAAATCCGGACATCTTGCAAGGCAAAGTAAATTCCGGCTATATTTTTGTTGGCAAGACATGGAGAATAAGAAGCATGGGCGACTGCCAAACAGATGAGAAGGACCGCCTCACAATAGTAAATTACGGAATTTGCAAGCCCTCAGGCACGGTTCTCTCGCTGGCTTACCAAAATATTTCAAGCTACCCCCCATCTCTTAAAAGCTATTGCCCGATTGGCTGCACCCAGCGAAGCTTGGCTTTCATGGATACGGCATACTGCCAATGCCCCGGCTCGTCCGCAAAAACCATTGTGGGCGAGGTAACCGGCGGCTATATTACAAACCCTGACTACGGCTTTCTAACAGGCAAAATAGAGGAGTTTCAGCAGGCAGGAATTCTTCCTTTGCTTGACATGCGAGAATACACTTTTGTTGTGCCGCAAAAGCAGGAGGAATTTTGCATCGACCCATGGGACAAATGCGAATCATTTGGCGCAATACAGGCCCCTGACAACGAGGATTGCATGGGCGGCTGGGTGCCTGGAAGAAAATGCACAATTTCCTCATCCCCCGACAGGTTCCTTGAATATTTGGCAGGCAGGCACTCTGCCGTAATTTTGGAAGTTTCTAATTTGCCCTCTGACTGCCCCGAGAGCGCCGCATGCGCAAACGCGGCAGGCTCAACTGAGAATGCGGCCGCCGCCTGCCCTGACTGCATACTTGCGCTAGAATACCCCAAGCTAATAGACGCCTCTCAAATACAAGGGGAAAATTACCATTATCCGCAGGAATTAAGCGAAGCAATTTCCAAATACACCTCTTACCCTGACGGCACAAAAGAAACCGAATTTGACATAGAGAGGGCGCAGGCGCCATTTGAGTGGATACCTGACAAGCCTGCGCACATCTCAAACGTGGGCGCCCTTGTGCTCAACATTGATTTGAGCAATTTGGAAACAACCGACAAGGCGCTGCTTGGGGCACAGCTTGATGCAACCGCAAACATGTCAAGGCGGGTATTGCAGCATGTTGGCTGGCCCACAATATGGAAATTAAATTACAAGAGAGCGGATGGCGCCGGAAGCTTTGAGCAGAGCATATTATATGATGAAATTTACGCGCGCGAGCGCGAGCTTAGCCTCTCCGGAGTGCTTGCAATACTTCTTCCCCCGCTTGATAATGCAGACCCTTCGGGCTCAACTTATGCAAATGAGGAATTTGGGCGGCTTTTGCACCCTGCAGGCACTACTGTAAAAGATGAGGACAGCGCATTTTGCGCGGCGCAGGAGGGCTCAAAAGAATTTTTGCACCCCTCAATAATGGCAGGGGTAAGAAGAATATATGCAAAGGATTCCTGCGCATGCGTCTCATGCTCGCCTTATGAAATAACCGCCGGAGTGTGCACAAGCGAGGCATCCGCATGCCTTGACGGGCAGGCATGCACAAAAAACGCGCAAAGCGGAGACAATTTCAAATGCGAGACAGATTGCATCTACTCAACATGCCCGCTTTGCGACGATTCCAAGCTTTTTACAACCTGCACCGCGATACAAACAACAAACAAGCCGCCGGTGGAATGCTGCAAAAGTTTGGGTGATAACCCGCCAGATACTTATTCCCCAGCCGACTGCATGCCATGGCCTGACTGCGGAAAATGGACCGATATTCCCGTAGTAGAGCTCTCCAACATTTCCCTGCACCCAGATTCAGCTTACCTTATTTCCGGCCTGCCAAAAGAGGACATGTGCTGTGTGCAAAACATAAGCTATGATGCGGACGGAAACCAGATAATAGCAAAATACACTTATCTGCAGTCATCATCGCTTTCAATGCAAAGCGAGCCGCTGGTATTTCCCTCCTTTGGCTCAAACGAGACTGATTGCGGAAGGCAGGCGGCAGTGGGATTGGGCGAATCTGCGGTTTGCGGAATGCCGGTGCCGCCAATAGTGGATACCATATGGTCTTGCGCAACCCCTTATACAAAGCCGTAAAAAACAAACAATAAATTTCCGGCAGGCTTTCTCCAAGCAAACGCAGTTTTATATAGTTGCTTTCGCCCTATTAACTCCTACATGCCTATTGTGGCTAAGGTGGTGTAGCCTGGTAGCACGGGGGGTTGTGGTCCCCTTAGCCTGGGTTCAAATCCCAGCCTTGGCCCATCTTTATTTTTTCAAACTCTTATTAGAAAAGTGTCCCTATACAGCCTTTTCGTATCCCTTCTCTCTCCGGAGAGGGTGACTGTGCGCACAAATTTGTATCCTTCATCATTGAGTATCTCGGGGATAGATTTTTTGAAGCCAACATAAATATCAATGCCCTCTTTTTTCTCAACTGTTTTTGGCAAAAAATTATTTTTCCCTATGCGTTTTTTTAGCTTTGCGCACACCCTCTTTACCTTCTCCATCTCCCCTCTCACCTGTATTATTGCCTCAAAATAGCCGGAGGTGGAGCGGCTGCATATCTGGCACACCTGCTTGTTGTATTTTATCTGCACAGGCACGCTGTATGGCACCGCCTCCTCCCCAAAGGTGCCATGCCAAGTATTATTTTTTGCATCAAATTTTCCGGAGAAGCCCTTTTTCTTAAATTCAAGCCAAACAATTTCCTTTAGAATTTTATTGTCAAGCTTTATCCATTTCTCCCCGCCGCGCACCCTGTTGTTATAGCGCTGGGACTGGGGGGATTTTTGGCTCTTTCTTGCGTTTATCAGCCCGCTTCTCACTCTTTCGCATTTTACGCACAGCTCAACTTCAACCTCGCTTGGCATCTTCTCCTTCTTTTTCTCAAGGGTGCAGTCAATGCAAAATTCCCCTACAAAAGAAATCTTGTCATCGCTTTTGCCACACCTTGGGCATATTCTTATCATTATTCAAGCTTTGCTGTTGCTGGTTTTTAAACTTCCTCCCTCATTTTATATGCATGGAAGAGGACAAGGCTAATGCAAATTCTGAGATGCGCTATATCGCCCTTGAGCTTACAAAGCTTGCATATAAGAAAAAAAAGAGCTTCAAGGCGGTTGCTGCAGAATATGTGCAAAACGTGTATGATTTGGAAGGCATCCTGCGATCCATCTCCGCAGGAACCGCGCAAAAGTCAAGGCAGAACGGGCGGCAGAAGGCATACAACGAGAGGTAGCTTCTTTACTAAATAACCCCTGCCCTCATTTTCGGGCATGGTAAGCTTATTAACGCTAATTTCTTATCTTTAATTATGGAATCCTCAAGGCAGAAGGCATTGGGCATCACAAAATATTTTGTTTCCCTTCCCTCCGCACGCTTCCTTTTGGGCGCCTGCATATTTTTCTCAATTTTATTTGGCGCAATAATGGGCGCGCTTGATGAGCGCACTCTGGGGCTTTGGGCGCTCATAGGCGGAGCCGCAGCCGCGCTTATAGCAGTTGCCGCCCCCTCAATTCTCTCAGGCGCAATCCTCTCCTTTTTCAGGCACCGGGTAACCCTTGGGCGGGCAATGGCAATTTCCCTTCTCTCATCCCTTATATATTTGCTTTTCTTTTTAGGCGCCGCGGCGCTCGGCTCCAACCCTGCAAAAGAGAGCGTGGTATTTGTCGGCTTCGGGCTTGCTTTTCTTTTATGGCTTTTTTCCCTGAAATTCGCATTCGGGCTTGAGCGCTCGTGCTGGATATTTGCATTTTTGCAGATGGCGCTTCACGCGCTTTTCCTTGTTGCAGGCACTTCTTTGTATGATGGAAGCATAAGGTTTCTTTTGCTAAAAGTAATACTTACTTCCCTGGTGTTTGTAGGCGCGCTCTATGCGGTGCTTTTTCTTGCCTCCCGCCCTCTCAAAAAGAATTTGGGGCTCTCCTCCAACGACGTGCTATCCATGTTCTCAAGCCAGTGGCTTTTTCAGGAAAAGGATTTGGAGGACGCATTTGACGAGCTTGGGGAAGAGGCGCTTACCTGGATTGGTGCATGCACTTTCTCCACACGCAATGGAAAAATGCAATGGATAGTGCCATACTTTCACTTCGGCCCATTCGGAAATTTGGGCGGCTCGCAATTTTCCTCCCTTATTTCAAAAAAGCTCTCTAGCGCCGATACGTGCGCATTTGTGTTTCACGGAAGCGCGACTCATGATTTGGACCCTGTCTCCTCATCCTCAATAAATTATGTCATAAGAAAATGCAACGAGGCTCTCTCCTCCATAAAATTGCAAAACGCGCATTACTCTATTAGGCAAGGAAAAGGAGGGGATTCGCACTGCGCTTGCCTTGAAATAAATGATGATATGCTCAGCTTTTTCTCGCGCGCCCCATATTCCACAGAGGATATCAACCTCTCTGTAGGATGGGCGTTAATGGAGAGAATGCGCCGGGAGAGCAGGGAATCCCTTCTTATAGACTGCCACAACTGTGAAACAGGGGAAGTTGATTATATAGAGAGCGGCTCGCCCGCCTCATTTGAAATGGCTGACGCGCTTGAGAATGCTCTTGCAAAAAAGAAATTTTCAGGCCCGCTAAAAGCAGGCTGGGCATTTTCTTTCCCGACGCACATAAGCGGAGTTGCAAGCGCGGGAATAAAAGTTGCGTGCCTTGAGGGGGAGGCGCATAAGGCGATGTTTTTTGTTTTGCTTGACTCAAACGGAATAATAAATTCAGCGCGCGAGCATATTGAAAATTCTATAAGAAAAAAATTCCCGCGCACCTCATTAGTGCAGATTCTCACCACGGATACGCACGAATTAAACAGCGTAAAAGGCGTGTTTAATCCCGCGGGAGTGGAAAACATTGATTTGCTTGAGGCGCAAATTCTCACCCTTTGCGAATCCTCCCACAAGCTTCTTTCCCCATGCAAATTCGGCATGTCAAAAGTGCGCATCCGCCTCAAAGTGCTTGGCGCCTCCCAGTCCGCAGAAATAGTCTCAACCCTTAACGCAGTATTCTCGCTTCTTAAATTCGCCGTGCCTGCGGGGCTTATAGCTGCAATAGGGGCGGCAATTTGGCTGCTTGGGAAAGTGTAGAAAAATGCCAGAAGGCGCGAGAGAAAGCGAAGAACTGGATTGCCGAGGTTTGAAGGTTTCTATCAGACCTGAAAATCTGCGCGGGTGGGGGAATCAGGAAATCAAGGAAAAACTGAAGGGGGAGGGTGTCCCTCCCCCTGCGGTTTGTCTTGCCACGGGCAGGCACAGGATTTAGAGTTAATGAAAGCAAGTCTTATCTCAGTAGAAAAAAGGCATTTTCCCTGCAGGGGAAGCCTATTTTACACATTTGCCATTCCCCTCTGTGGAAAACTTTTTTTCAATTTCAAAAAAGCGTCCGAGGTTGCCGATATCTGCAGAATCCGGATACGCGACGCCCAGGGCAAAAATAGCTTACCTCGGAGGGTGTGGTAATTGAGGCTACCACAACAGAAAAATTGGCTAAAATAAGGGACTGCAAGGCGGACACCCCTACGGGGCACTAGATTTTTTAAGGGGAAGTTGCCAAAAAAAGTTATGGCAAAGAAAAAACAAAACAAGGTGAAGGAAGCAGACGAGCTCGTATTCACTCCGAGCCCCTACTGGCTTACTCGTCCTTCCGCCCTCGCAAAACGCTATTGAGGATTGTAATTGAACTCGTGAGCTCGTCCAGCTTTTTCTCCATGCGAAGAAGAAGATAGCCAGTAATGGCAATAGGAAAACCGACGTTGGAAACAACCCCGATAAGAGAATTAAGCTCCATCTAATGCACCTGCTCAAAAGAAACCCATGCCCCGTTTAACGAGGTGGAATAAACTGTTTTGCGCGGAGCTCCTGCAATCGCTTTTTCCTCTTTTGTATACCAGCCGGCAATTTCCGCCAAAATC
>Ga0210057_1000693_pt1 | contig 54932 bp, 64 predicted proteins | sample CryGeyCG2114_010_2_FD_183968 | JGI IMG/M metagenome (GOLD analysis project Ga0210057, IMG submission 183968) | Groundwater microbial communities from aquifer - Crystal Geyser CG10_big_fil_rev_8/21/14_0.10 (SPAdes) (version 2) | ecosystem: Environmental > Aquatic > Deep subsurface > Groundwater ...
GTTGAGGCGAAATTTTTTGCCAGCAGTTGAAAAAAGAACTAAAGAAATTGAAAAAGCAAAAAACTTACCCTTCCCCCACTTCTGTCTTATAATGCAAGAAATAATCGTTCGCAGGGGTCGGTCGCCTAACAGGAATTAAAAGGTAAAATTAGTCTCCATTTCATTCCAACTAATTTTCCCCAAATTTTGCTCACGAGGAGTTAGCTCATTTCATTCATTAACTCAGCTCTGTTCGCAAAACTTCTTTTAATTCCTCTGTTCTATTCAATAATTTCAGGGGCTAACGAAGGGGGCAATTTTCTAAAAAACTAAACTAAAAACGAAACGACAAGGGGGGAATTCCGTAACGATAGCCTTTTTCTGCGGAAAAAGAAAATTTATTAGGGCGTCGTTATTTTTCTATACCTTTTTTGTCCTATCAAATTCACTTTTCATCAAATCAAGTTCTTTATCAACCCTTGAGTTTTCATATTTTATTACATTTTTCAAGTATGCAGTATATCCTTTAGCAAATTCTACTATATCCGTATTATCATCAGATAGCCAACTTTCAATATCTTTAATTTTTGAATTATATGCTTCTACAAGACCATATTCTCCAGTTACAACTCCTGTACACGAAAGAATAGAAAATAACCTATTTCTCATTTTGTTTGTAACTTCAAAATTCTTGATAATCTCATAAGTTATATTCAATATATCTGAAGTGCCTTCATATTTGTCTAATATCCAAAATATCTGCTCTAATAGTTCTGAATCTTTTTTCTTTAATAGGGTGATAAGAATTTCTTTTAGTTTATCATCTATCACTGGAAATATAATACTAATTAAATGACCTGCTTCCCACTTATATCTCCAATCTTCTTCCTTTAGCCAGCTCAAAATATTCGGAACAACTATTTCAATATTTTTGCTTAATGACTCTTTTAAAAGCTGAAAACTAAATGGAACTGAATCAATCAAATTTAAACCTGATTTCCTTAGATTTACTCTCTGATGGAAAAATTTTATAATCCTTTCAGGATATTTCTCTGCTAATGGCGAAAGTATTTTTTCTGCGTCATACCCGATAGCATTTTTATTAGTCAGGTTTGTTAATATAATCTCATAATCCTCTTTTGACAAATCTTTTAAAATGTCATCCATAATAAATGATACTCTTGAAGCCCACTCAAAATATTCTTTTTCCGAGAATTTCTGAATAATTTTGATAAACTGGCTTGTTGTAGATTTTTTAGCCTTATAATTTTTACATATAGTAAGGAGAAGCTCCACTAATTGATTAATATCCCCTGCTTTGAGACTATTATCTACTAAATCCGAAAAAGTTTTTGGCTCGTAATCTAGGAAAAATCTGAATGTAACCGCAATATCAAGAAGCCTTTCAGATTTATCTACCCATCCTTTTATTTCATTATAATGTTTTTCTTTTTCAGTACTTTCTAATAACCCACAAAGTAATGCTACTTGAAAATTTTCAATTTCTGAGAGGGATTTAAATTTTTCTCCCAGTGTAGGTTTTTTCTTTCCAAGTTCATTTAAGAAATAATGCAAGTTTTGAAATAATCCATAGTCCTTTTTTTCATAATCATTGAGTATAGATTTAATATAGTTTATCCAACCATCAATATCTTTTTCTGTCATTTCATCAATAAATTTATCAAGCAATTTTTTTCTATCAACTTCTGCAGTTTTCCAATTTGGACCATAATCTGTTTCATATCCAATAAACGCCCTATATTTTTGGTATTCCTCATCTTTGTTGATTAATTCAATTAGCTCACTAACTTCCTCCATTCCATCAAAGACGGGCTTACTCGGATATTTTAATTCACCTTCAATTTCTCTTTTAACACATTCTTTTATAGATTCGTAATCAGATATAATTTTTGATAAGATAAGTTTAGCATTTTCTCTCAAAAATTTTAAGTCATCCGCCCTAATATTCTTATGATGTATTTTTATAGATGAAAACAAAGTATCTATTATTGACTTTTTATATTTACAAGTCTCTTCTTTATTCATTAAATCAAACAAAAGAGAAATAGCATTTTCCCTTATTTTCTTTAAGTCTTCATTAATGCATATTGGGCCTTGTGTAAAAGTGAATGTATTAAATTGCTCCTGCGAGTTTCCCTGAAGAGAAGTAGATAATAAATTTTTGCATATCTCTATGAGAAACTCATTAAATTCTTCAAGTAATTTTTTCTCCGTAATTTTTTCAAAAAGCACTTTCTGAGGGTGATAACCAATTTGCTTAACAACAGGAAGATTATATTTTGATAATTCCAAGAGAACATCTTTACAACTTTTTTGGTATCCTTCTTTTTCAATCTTGTCTATACAAAATTGAATTATATTTTCATAATCCCAATAGGTGATATTTTTAATGAAGTTAAATGATGCTTCAATTATTTTTGATCCACTTTCCTTATTATTTTGTAATGATTTTATTAATAGTCTATCTAATATTTCAAGAAAGTCAAACTCCTTTGGTAATCTGTAAAGACCTGAAAAATTATTTAATTTTAATATATAATTAAGAATTTTTTCATTTGAATCAGAAACAGCAAGGGATTTCATTGTATTTATGTTGAGTATTTCCATCCCCTCTTTTAGTCTTTCATGTTGCTTAACAACAAAAGAAAGATTATAGCTTGCTTTTAACAAATAGTTCTGCATAATTTCCTTTAGCTTTTCTTCAATAAACTCCATATCTCCTTTTGAGAATTTTTCTGCGCCCTCTTCTTTTTTGTAAATAATATCATGATTTATTTCGGACCAAGCATGAAACAAAACTGTTGTTAATTGTATTTCACAAATAAGATTAGAAAATTGAGAATACTCTGCAAGATTATTTCTCCGGTTATCAAGCTTTACTATTACATGAGTTGCATTATATCCTGCAGGATCTAATCTTTCACCTATCTTTATGATTTCAAATTCTTTTTTTATGATTTCAACAAAATTGATTATTTCTTCTTCAAGATAGAAAATAACCCTACAACCTGCCAAATCGTGAATATCCTCTAATTGTTTATTGATTAAATCTGGTTTTCTCTTGTACTTTTCTCTTAATTTTTCTATTTCTTTTTCTCTGAAAGTTACTTGCTGAAATCTAATACTAGAAGAATCCAGTAATTGCTTTAATAGTTGGGAAATAGCTTTGGCAAAACGGGCATAATTATTTTTTGAAGCTTTGTAATTTTCTACAAGTTGGTTTATTTTTTCATCAGAACTATTTTTTGTATCCATTATTGCCCCTACAATTTTGGTGTTAAACTGGAATAATCTTTCAATTTAGTATTCATCTTGTGTTTGTTGATTCTTTTATTCGCTAAATCAATATATTCTTTATTGTTATCGATACCTATCCAATTTCGGTTTAATTGCATAGACGCCAAAGCAGTTGTTCCACTTCCCATAAATGGGTCAATAACAATATCTCCTTCGTCTGTTGCCATCTCAATTAATCGTGTAAATAATTCTAATGGCTTTTGAGTCGGATGTGCGGCTCTTCCATTTTCTCCTTTAATTCTTTCAGAACCTTGGCAAACTGAAAACTCCCAGACATCTCTTAATTGCTTACCTTGATTATATTTTTTCATATTATTATAATTAAATTTCCATCCTTTTCCTTTTGCAAACCATGCAATAAATTCTGTGGAATGTGTTAAAGTCCTCTTTGTAATGCTTGGCATAGGATTTGTTTTTCTCCATGTTATCAAATTAATAAATTTATATCCTTTATCTTTTAATGCTATAATCACTTCTCCAATATTATGTAAAGAGCCACAAATCATCATTGAACCATTTGGAGCAAGGATTTTGTCTGCTTCATCAATCCATTTTTTTGTAAAATCCATATAATCTTCATAAGAAAATTTATCCCATTTTTCATTTACTTTATAATATGCTCCGCCAGTTTTATTGTCAGGCAAATTTACGCCACCATTTGATGCATTATAGGGGGGATCAGTTAATACTAAATGAATTTTACCTTTAGGTAAATCACCCATTATTTTTATACAATCTCCTTCATGATTTTTATTAATTATATCTTTCATGCTAAAATACCTTCTTTTTCATATTTTTCTAAGATTGTATTAGATTTTCTTGCCCAATCATCAACATCTTTAGAATCTATTGCAATATCATATAAACTTAATAATAATTCTTTAAATTCATTGTGAGTAATTGGTTTATTTTCTACTTTTTTTATCAACACTCTTTTTAATATTTTTAGAAATTGAGTTATGCTCAGAGGAATAATTTTTTGTTTTTCTCCTTCATATTCATATTTATTTGAAAAGCTGAAAGTATTAAAAGTATCTCTATGAATTCTTGGAGCAATGAATAAACAAAAAGAATTATCATTATTCTTAATTTCAAAATCTCTTAAATGCCTCATAACTGGTTGCCCTTCATTAATCCATTGACTCCTACTAACTAACATCGTAACTTCACAAATCATATTAAAAGATTCATAAACACATTCAATATCTGGAACATTGGCGGGTGCTGTAAAAGTTGGTCTGTTATCATCTCCTACGGGATAATTAGGTTGTATTTTCAAAGCGTCATTAATTGCATGTAAGCATAAAGTTGTAAGATGTTCTAATTCTATTGATTGGCTTTTATCACTTCCATGGATATTTTCAAGATTTTTTATTACGTCTTTAAAATTATCTGCCTTTGCCAATTCTGTGTGATTAATATACTCTTGGACTCTTCTCCTAAGAATTCTTAAATCTGCCATTATGGGTTTTAATTTCTTAACCCCTAAAGATTCAATTTTTACCTCAAATAATTTTTTCTCCAAAATTAAGGATTTGCTTAAAGATTTGTTTAGTTCTAATATATCTTTTTTTAAACCTTCAATAATCTTTTTTAATTTGTCTGGTGTATCCCATGGATAAACTACATCAGAATCCATATAATCAAGATATTCCTCAAGATTTTTGAATTTCAAACCTTCTCCAGTACTATAATCCAAAAGAGAATTTATTTCTACATATCTTCTTGGTTCTAAATCAATATAGAATCCACCACCACGAATATAAAAAAATCTTGTTATCTTAAAATATCTGATTGCATTATCTCCGTAATCTTTTAAATTATGAAAATTTATATCAAGATGTTTGCCCTCAGGATCTTCAAAAAATTCTTTAGTTTTATTTGTAAAACAATCTTTCTTTATTGCAGTTTGTTCTTTTTTGTCTTTACCTTTTAACTTATTTCTTAATGCAATAATCTCATTAACTGTTTTAGGAATTTCTTTATAATTAATTGTGGTTGGTACAAAATAACAAAATTCATGTTTGGAAATACCTACTGGTTCATTCCCTAATTTTTTCCATTTTTTATTAACCTCATTAATAATGTGAAGCGTTGTAATAAATGGTCTAATATTAAAACCATTTTTATCAGAAAACTCCTTGTTATCTGGATTTGGTAAAGTCCATTTAAAGAAATATTCTAGGAAAATTTCACCCATGTCAAAATCTTTTTGCAAAAATTTCTTTCCAAAATTTGTAATATATAATTTACTTACTGTTTGTTTAGATACAACTAAACCCATTTTACTGAGTGGAGCAATAGATGTCCTTCCTCTTAGTCCGAGATCATCAGCTAAAACCGTAGATTTTTCTTTCATATGCTCAAAAATATCCTTTGCTTGTTTTTCTGACATATCAGAAGGAGAGTTATAATAACCAGATAATTTCTCATCAAGACCTGTTGGTTTATACAGCTTTCTTTTAATCAATGCTATTTGAAATTTTATCTGTTGATTCTCATTAAATTCAACACCTTCAAAATCTTTAAGAACTTCCAAAAATCCCCTAATTCTATCAGGATTTCTTACCGTTGTTGATATTGACCACGCTCTTTTCATTATATTAACACCTTACTATGGTTTAAAAAGCCAACATATTTAAATATTATGCGTTTTATGAGTTATGATATGGTAATAAAGAGGGTTGATTTGAAAAAAGGGGAATGTATAAGTATTCTTAAAAAAATGCCAGACAATTCTGTAAATATGATTTTTGCAGATCCCCCTTATAATCTTTCTGGGAAAAACCACATTACTTGCGTTAATGGAAGAAAAGTAAAATGTGATAAAGGTATTTGGGATATGGTTGCGGATATTGATAAATTTAATTATGATTGGATTAAGGAATGTATGCGAGTTTTAAAAGATGATGGAACAATATGGATTTCCGGAACATTGCATAATCATCCTTCAGTTGGATTTTTACTTAAAAAAATGGGTTACTGGATAATAAACGATATTGTGTGGTTTAAACCAAATGCTCCTCCCCAATTACAACCCAACAGACTTGCTCCTTCTACGGAGATGATTTGGTTAGCTAGTAAGACAAAAAAATATTATTTTGATTATCAAAAAGCAAAGGAAATTAATGAAGGAAAACAAATGAGAAACCTTTGGATTATTAATGCTCAAAGACATATTACAAAACATCCTACTGAAAAACCAGAAACACTTTTAGAAAGAATAATTTTGCTCGGAAGCAAAGAAAATGATGTGGTTTTAGATCCTTTCATGGGGTCAGGAACTACTGGTGCAGTTGCTAAAAGATTAAATAGAAATTTTATCGGAATTGAACTCGATGATGATTTTTTTGAGATTGCAAAAAATAGAATAAATAACAAATAAAAGACGCCCCTTCTATCTTCTTTTTGTAAAAAGAAGCAAAAACACGACGGAATTCCCCCCTACGAAACGACGAACTGAAAATTGCCCCTTGATACTTATTCTTGATGGCTCACTGTGTTCGCTTGATTGAATACGCCCCTGAAATTACTTTGCGGACGCAAGTTTCCAGAACTCCGCTTCGCTCGTAACTGGAAACGAATAGAACAGGAATTTAACGGTTCGCAGGGTCGGCTTCGCCTAAAACGCCAAGCGTTTTCCCCTGCTCTCCCAAATTTATTTTTCGAGGGTCTCGGCTGTGGGTTGCCTCAGCCTCGCCCATCTCTGAAAAATAAACTTCGTTAAATTCCGATGTTAGTTTCAATTTTTCCCGCGCTATTGGAACTACTTTCTTCTTCAACTTAATGATAAATAAAAAAATTCCGCCACAAAAAATAAAGAAAAAAAATTATAAAAAATTTACAAATTTCTGTTTAACCAATATGCAGTCTTTAGGACTTTACGCAATGCTTCAAGATTTAATCCCCTATCAGATGCTACATCAACAATTCCTTCAAGTTCTAAAGATTTGGATAATCTTTCAACTAATGGCTTAACTTTCCTATCAATGCCTTTGCTAAGATTACCTAAAAGAGTAACTTCATAGGACAAATTAATTATTCCTCGTCGTTCATCCCATAATCTCAATTCAGCTTGCTCTCCTTCTCTTGCTTTATAGTCATCTATTCTTCTTTGTATAGCATCTCTTAACAAGAGTGGTTGAACTTGTCTTGTTATTGAAGTTATTAAAGCAGACAATTCTTCCTGTTCTACTTGTGGAATTGTAGCATTATTGATGTCATAAACATCCTTTACATGTTGTGCATATCTTGATTGTAGTGTATTCATTTTATTTGCCTCCGCATTTTTGAGTCTGCCGACTATATTTTTTATTTTGTGAATAATCAGGGATCTGGTTTTTCCTTTCCGAACGCTTTACGGATTTCAACCCACAGCAAAGAATGGAAAGTTATGTCAGATCATTAATGATCTAAAAGTTAAAAGAGAAGTTAAAACTAGCAAAATCTTTTTTCAATGATTTATTTTTACTAGTTGTTCTTATCATAATCAAATAAGTAAATCTAACAACTATTTAAATTTTTCTATATTTATCACTGAAAAGTGTAAATTAATAAACGTGGCGGAATTTTCTAACTGAATTAATCAATGTCCTATGGAACTTTAGGATGCGCGGGAAAAACTTTTCGGACGAAATCCGACCCCTCTCTGTAGGGTCGGAGAAACTAACAGGAATTAATCGGTTCGCAGGCACCACTTACGCTATTTTGCCAAGCAAAATTGTCTGCTCCCCTCAATGTCAAATTTCCATCTCTGAAAATCCAGTTCTAAAACTATGAGTTGCTTCAGTTTTGAGGGATTTTTTTAGGGAAATTTGCCACTGCGATTAATTCCTATGTTAAGTGAAATTGCTGATTTTTTGCTCATATAGAATAAGTGCCCAAGTTCAAACTAAATATTTCTTAAACCAATCAACTACAATTTTATACATCTTTCTTCTATGAGGTCTCAATCCATGATCCGCCCCCTCAATTATTATTTTTTCTTTTGGTTCATTTGCATTTTTAAAATATGCTTCCATTTCAGAAAGGGGTACTTTGTCATCTTTTTCTCCATGAATAAATAGTATAGGACAATGGATATTTTTTATGGATTTTAATAATCTATGATTACCGAAATCTTTCCAAAATTGAGGTTTGACTTCGGATATTATTTCATTTGATTTTACTCTTGTTGAAATGCCGTTTGGATTATAGCCATCACCAAATAATTTTATCAGTGTTTCTTTTGGGTGCGATGTTGAACCCATCATTACAAGGCATTTCACTTGCGGATTTAGTGTTATTGTGGTTGCGGTGCCAAAAGATTGTCCTAAAATCCCAATTCTTGAATTATCAACTTTTGGTTGCTCTTTAACAAATTCAAGTATTTTTGATAAATCTGATTTTAGTTTGGATAGTGAAGTTTCACTGTAATCTCCCTCACTTTCACCGCAACCAGAAAAGTCAAACCGAAAAACTAGAAATCCTGCGTTGGAAAGATTTTCTGTAAGATTATCAAACATCCCAGATTCTTCTTTAGTAACTCCAAAACCATGAGCCAAAATAACTGTTGGATATTTTTCATTCTCAATTGAGGGGGTGGTTTCTATACCAACAAGCCTTTCATTATATTCATTGAGGATTGAGACCTTTGTTTCTTTCATACAATAATAGATAAATTAAATATATTATAAATCTTTTGAACTTGGGCACACAAGATTAAAAAAATAAGAAAAATCAGCAACTTGCTCACTTCGTTCACACCCCGCTGCGCTCTCACTCCACTTCGTTCCGTTCGGGTCACTTAACAGCAATTGCAGATGTTAATCAAAATCGCCCCATATTTGAGTCAAGAAAACAAAAATAAGCTTTTTTAGCGAAAATAAGAAATTATAAACTAAATCAAAAAAGGGGCGACTTCTTCGCAAATCAAAGATTTGCTCGACCACATTGCATTCTCGCTTCGCTCGGGGCATTTAACAGCAATTGCATAAGTTAGTTTCAATTTTTGTTGGCTTGCTAAATAATTACATAATCTTTTTTACAGAATTAATTGGATAAATAAAAAAGCGGGGCGTTTTGAGAAAGCAACTATTTTTGTTTTACTAGTTGTAACATATAATCTGGAAGTATTTTGTCTAAAATTGGTTGAATATCTTTAACAAAAATTTTCTCAATTTCAGGATTTTGATAATAATCTTTTCTACCTTTAAAAACCTTAAAACTTGATTTTAAAATTGAATTATACCCAAAATTACAATATACTCCTGGTATCCCATCTGGAGTAGGGGCTTCTGGAACATCAATTCCTAAAAACTTTTCATCCTCTATATTTCCTTTTTTTATATGTTTATATTCAACAAAAATTGTACATTTTTTTCCATTAATCTCTGAAGGAATTTCAAGTTCTTTTTTTAAGTTAGATTCTAACTTTATTACCTCATATTTATCTAAAAATTCAGGTGTTTGAATATTCATTTTTATACCTCAACTTTAGATTGTATTTATACTATATAAATGTTTCGATTAGTTACTACTTTAAAATGAAATAGAAACGCCCCGCTTTGGTGTCTAACACTTGCCAACAAAAACTTTGGATTTTTCCCTTCGGGAACGTTGCACTAAAATCCAACCTTCACTTCGTTCAGGGAAACTAACAGGAATTCCTATGTTAATCAAAATCGCCCCATATTTGAGTCAAGAAAACAAAAATAAGCTTTTTTAGCGAAAATAAGAAATTATAAACTAAATCAAAAAAGGGGCGACTTCTTCGCAAATCAAAGATTTGCTCGACCACATTGCATTCTCGGGCTAAAGCCCTCGGGTCGATTAACAGCAATTGCATAAGTTATACTCAATAAAGAAATCACCCAAAACTATTTAAAGTTAAATCTCTTTAAGACATTAAAATGAATAGCTCACAAAGAGAAGTTTATTTGGTAATAACAGCCGCTTTTTTAGGATATTCGATGGGAAAGATATTTGATAATATAATATTACTCGCTAGCCCTAATAATCCAAAGCCAATTTTAGGAATTTTTTTGTTTGGAATATTTATATTAATTTCTTCAACAATTATTTATCTATTGGCTTTTAAAAAGAAGTGATTTCTTTACTTTTCCGCTCCTCGCTTCGCTGCGGTGCTCAACCATGCTGCGTTCTCCCTTCGGTCGGGGAGTATAACAGCAATTGCATAAGTTATACGCAATTCCTCAGTCCAAAAATTTATATATTAGTACTTTTATTTATCTAAACTATGATAAGCAAAAAAGAATATAAAAATAATAAAGAAAAAATTATAGACTTTTGTATAGGTTTCTTTGGAATGTTTGCTGCGGTTTTTATCCTATCAAATATCTCAATGTTTTTATTGATGATCCTGCCTCAACAAACATATTTAATTTCCTATGTAAGCATACTATTGATTTTATATATTGGATTAATATTATTTTTCTATAAAAAAAGAAAATATATCTCTATTGGAATTTTAGTTCAATTATTTATTGCAATATTAATTGGAGTACTATTTGCTTATCTTATGTTTAAGACTGGGGAAACTATGTAATTTTTGGACTTCGGAACTTCTTCGTCACGAACTTCGTTCGTTCCTCGACCACGTTGCACTCTCGCTACGCTCGGGGAGTTTAACAGCAATTACTAAGTTAAGTTCAATAAAATTTGAGTTCCAAAAAAAACGGGGGTTCCGGTCCTTCGGACATTTACACTTTCTCTTCGAGAAAGAAATTTATTTTTAGAATGGAGTGAGAAAACAATCTCTAAATCTTACTTTGATGTTTCATGACTTCGTATAAATCTTTTGTATAACCACCCATAAATTCATCATTCTTAATAACATGTTGTAATCCAAAGAAAATTTGACTCCTTAAAGCAGGATTTTCATAAACTTCAAAGACTCTTCTTACAATATCTTCAGGTGCTCCCAATTCAACCAATTCATCATGAATGAATTGATTAACACCCACCGAAAGGGGAGATGGTTGTTCTCGTCTCAAGATGCCATTAAAAGCTTTCTTTGCATTGTACCCAATAACATCACGGAGATGACCAAGTTTTGTCTTACCTTGTCTGATTGATTTTTTTCTTTCTATTACATATGTATGTACTGCGGCAGTTAATAATGTATCATAAAACTCAAATTCATGTCCTTGATCAGGAAATTCTTCTTGCATATCTTTATCATCTCAGCAGATAAATCTACTCCCACAATTTCATCGACATGATTTTTCAATAATTCAATATTATTTCCAGAACCACAAGCAAAATCACATACCTTTACTGATTTTCCGTTATTTATATTTTTTAAAATAAACTTATCAAAGATTTTGCTTCTTTCAGTATATAATATTTTTGATTCATATTCTCTTGATCTTTTTCCTTCAATAGATCTTCTTTTCATGGTATACTAAAAGAAATTTTCCCTTATATAAATATTGTTCTTATCAGCCCTGTGTCATACTGTCGGTCGCTTCGCTCCCTCGTTCGCCTTGCAGGCTCACCACATAACAGCAATTACTATGTTAAATACAATTTAAGGTGCCTCGTTCTATGAACTATTATTGACTATTGCCTCAGAAAAATTAATATTCAAAACATTTTTATACCTATAATGTAATATTCTAAAATATGGATGATTTAATTGATACTTTAAGACAACAGCATTGGGATATACGCTCTTCGTGTGATGCTTTAGATAAGTTTTGTAAAAGTGGGCTAAGTGATAACGGCAGTATAGAAAAATGGATGGGAGAACAGAGCAATATTATATTTCATCTCAAACACTTTAAAAAAATCTTATTATCTCATTGTAAATTAGAAGATGCTGAACTTTATCCAATTCTTTTTAAAGCAAAAGACAAAAGGTTAAGAGAAACTAGTGAAAAGTACGCTAATGAAATAAAGCTTATTTCAAAAAGAGTTTTATCTTTTTTTGAGACATATACTCACTTAAAAGTTGATGATCTTTCACAAAATGAAGATTTCAAATTAAATCTGAATACAGTAATCACAATCATCAAAAAAAGAATTGATATTGAGGAATCAGAGTTGTTTCCATTGTATAGTAAAGTTAAAAAGTAAGATTTTTGTATTTTTCTGGGGCAATTATTTCTATTTAATGACTTGGTACCTTGAACTCCCCGCCTTTGGCTATGCCAAAATGCTCGGTCATGCTGCGCTCTCGCCTATCCGCTCGGGTTATTTAACAAGAATTCCAATGTTAAATCCAATTCAAAAACTCACCTAAACTCAGCAAAATTTATATACTCATTTAATTCAAGAGATTATATGGATTATGTTTGGATAATTTACGCACTATTGTCTGCTTTGGCAGCATCATTAGTGGCAATTTTTGGCAAGATTGGGCTGCAGGGAATAGATACAAACACAGCTACCACCATCCGCGCAGTTATTATGGCTCTCTTTTTAATTGGCTTGATATTAATTCAGGGTAAATTACATGATGTAAAACCAATCCTATTAAACAGCAAAGCACTAACTTACATAATTTTTAGCGGAATTGCAGGCGCTCTTTCATGGTTATTCTACTTCATTGCATTAAAAAGTGCAAAGGTATCCCAAGTCGTGCCTATAGACCGCATGAGCCTGGTATTTGCTTTATTATTAGCATTTTTTATATTAGGTGAAAAAATATCAGTGAAAGCAGGTATTGGTGCTGCATTGATTGTGGTTGGTGGAATTCTTATTGCATTAGGATAAAAGAAATATATGTTTTTGAGTTTATTTTAATTTTTCCAGCTTCCTTATTGAATCATTTATAATTTTCTTTATTTTATCTCTGTTTTTCTCATCATCTTTTTCATAAGCTGAGAAAAGGGTTTTATGAAATTTTACAAAGATATCCTTATCCTTAAAAAACCCTTTATGTTTATAAAAACCTATTTCATTAATTTCATCTTTATCAGCAAGGGGTTTTAGTACATTTCTCATCCTTTTCATCATATCTTCCCTATTTTTCTGAAGGTTAACTAATAACCTCTTTCCTTTAGGAGTGATAGAATAAACTTTTTTTCTTTTATCTTTTTTGAAAGAAATAAAACCTTTTTCTTTGAGGTCTTTTAATAAAGGATAAACATATCCTGGAGAAGGTTTTTTCTCAAAACATTCAATATGTTTCATCAGGTCATACCCTGAAAGACTTTCCTTGCTTAATTCTTTTAGGGCAATTAGTTTTATGTGTGCTTTGAACATTTTGTTATACCTTGATTTTATTAAATAAATACCCTCCTAAGAAAACCATGATTATACAAAAACTTGTAAGAACTGTAAAACTCGTCAAAGGATTAATTGCTGAAACACCTAAAAAACCATAACGAACCCCTTCCACACCATAAGTCAAGGGATTGATATAAGCAAGTGTTTTTAGTGTTGCTGGTGCATTTGTTAATGGAAAAAGTGCTCCTGACAAAAAGAAAATTGGCATTATGAAAAAGTTCATGATTAGTTGAAAGCCATGCATATCTTCCATTCTGGAAGCAATCGCAATTCCTAAAGAGGTAAATGAAATACTGATTAGAACCATGAATAATATGGCAATTAAGAATCCCCAAAAACTAAAAAATGATCCTCCAATAAATAGCGATAGCACTAAAATGATCATTCCCTGTATAATTGCTGTTGATGCGCCTCCTACCGTTTGTCCAAGCATGATAGAAGTTCTGGAAACAGGGGCAATTAAAGTTTCTTTTAGAAATCCAAACTGACGGCCCCAAATAATCTGTATTCCAGAAAATACAGATGTAAAAAGCACCGTCATGGCGATTATTCCTGGAATCAAAAAATTGATATAACTATTGCCTGTTCCAGGGATTGTTAATACTGAATTTAAGCCAAAACCCAATATCAGCAAGAAAAATAATGGCTGGGCTAAACTTCCAATTATTCTGGACTTGCTCCTGAAATAACGAATAATACTCCTTAACCATAAAGTGTATACTGCACTGCTCATCTTCTCATCATCCTCTTTCTCATCCTCAAATTATCAATCCCAGAGGCTTCTTGTTCTCTAATTGTCTTTCCTGTGAAATATAAAAATACATCCTCCAAACTAGGCTCATGAATCATGATGGAGTCTATCTTTACTTTATTTTTTTCTGCAAGGGTTACAAGTTCTGCAATTCTCTTACTTGCATTATGAACATTTATCGTAACTGATCCATCATGGACTTTTACTGATTCACACCACTTGCAATCTTTTAGTGAATGTGAAAATTTTTCTTGATTAGTAGTTTTGATTGTAATAACATTTCCCCCTATTTTATTTTTTAAAGATTGAGAAGTACCTAAAGCAATTATTTTACCATGATCAATAATTGCTATCTTATTACAAAGTTTGTCTGCTTCATCCATATAATGGGTTGTGAGAATTATAGTAATCTTTTTTTCCTGGTTTAGCTTTTTGATATATTCCCACAGCTTATTCCTTGTTTGTGGGTCTAATCCAAGAGTAGGCTCATCTAAAAATAATACTTTTGGTTCATGAAGTAATCCTCTTGCTATTTCAAGCCTTCTTTTCATCCCTCCCGAAAAAGTCTTTACTAAGCTGCCTTTTCTGTCTCCAAGTTCGACAAGTTCCAGCAGTGCTATTATTTTGCTTTTTCTAATCTCTTTTGGAACGCCATACAATCTTCCATGAAAGTCCATGTTTTCATATGCAGTTAACTCATCATCCAGAGTAGGATCCTGAAAAACCATACCAATAGATTTTCGTACATTATCTTTATTTTTTTCTACATCAAAATTGTTAACAAATGATTTTCCTGAAGATGGAGACAGCAAGGTTGCTAAAATAGAAAGTGTTGTTGTCTTTCCTGCTCCGTTCGGTCCAAGAAGCCCAAATATCTCTCCTTCCTTAACTGTAAAGCTAATATCATCTACTGCAATCAATTCTCCGAACTTTTTTGATAATTTTTCTACTTTTATAGTGTCCATAATCTTATATCACCTTATGATATATCGGTAAGTGATATAAGGTATATAAACCTTTCTGTTTGTTGGGTATAGTGAGTTCTCTGCTTTAAATGATAGTTTGCTTTCGCAAAATTGATATAAGTGAAAATTCAACTTCTTTGTCACTTCACTCCTCGACCCAGCTTCGCTTGGGGTGTATAACAAGAGTTCTGGTATTAAATACAATTGAAAAGGTGCGCCTATAGAATGTTTTATATACCTAATAGCATCTTAAGAAAATATGGATTTAGGAAAAACACTTTATACAACTAACAGAAAAAAATGGCGTTCGTGGCTTGCTAAAAGTTATAATAGAGAAAAAGAAGTTTGGTTGATATATTTTAGAAAATTATCTGGCAAAAAAAGAATCCCCTATAATGATGCAGTTGAAGAGGCTCTTTGCTATGGCTGGATAGACAGCATTCAGAAAGGCATAGATAAAGAAAGATTTGCACAAAGATTTTCTCCAAGAAAGCCAGGTAGTGTTCTTTCACAAATGAACAAGGAACGCATCCATAGACTTATTAAACAAAAGAAAATGACTGCTAAGGGTCTTACGGCTGTTAAACATGTGTTTAAGGAGTTATCAAAAAATTCAAAATGTGCAATTAAAGCAGATATCCTCAAATTTTTGAAGAAAGACAAAAAAACTTGGGAAAACTTTCAGAAATTTTCTGAATCATACAAACGTATCCGTATTGAATGGATAGAAGGAACAAGAACTCGCCCTGAACTTTTTAAAAAGAGACTAAGATATTTTCTTAAGATGACTGCAAATAATCAAAAATATGGAATAATACAATAATAAATAGTATTACTGCATATTTTTTCAACTTCTTCACTTCGTTCCGCTAGACAACTTTGCACTCTCACCTTCGGCTCGGGGGGTATAACACAGCAATTGCATAAGTTAAATACAATTAAGATTTAGGTAAATTTAAATACTAGTTTTATTTAATTATTTGTATGGTAAAATCAAAAAGAGGGTGGCACAATCCGCCAAAATATGTTGAACCAACAACAGAAGGTCATTGTCCATATTGTCATAAACAAGTAAAATCTTTAGAGCATCACATACATGATAAACATAAAGGAGAAAAGCTTTTGAAAAAATAGTTATTACCTCAATCTTAATTTCTCCATTTTTTGTCTCTTCGATAATATTGCACTCCCTTCTATTTGGTCATTGTAATGTTTAACAAGAATTTTGATATTAAAATCAATAAATTTGGAATCCTAAAAAATAGAAGAAGGCAATTTCTAAAAAAAGATTGGCATTCATTCAGTTATAATTACTTCACCATCTCTCAGAGTCTTAAATGGTATATTATTTTTTTTAGCAAATTCAACTTCTTTATCAATATCTGCTGATTCCGGATGATCTGATTTGTAATGTGGAAAAATAATATAATCTAAATATCCAAGACCTTCCCAGATTGTTTCTTGAAGTTCTTTGTATGGCTTATCTGTAGGATCATCAACAATTTGTAATGTTTTAAAGGTTGGAGCTAAAACACATATGCCTGCACTATATCCAGAATAAACAAAATCATCTCTTTTAAGAAGCTCTTGAAAGATTATGTCAAAGCCACTTAATTTCATAGCTTGTCTTAGAATAAAAGTGTTTCCACCCCTGACAAATACCCCTCCTAAGCTGCTTATTTTATTTCTGAGTTTATTAATTTTACCAAAATAAATTTTTAAATCAAGAAGTTCAACATCTAAACCCAGATTACTTAATTCAGCCATATCACTTGTGTTAACTTTATTTCTTCGATTAATATCCACATTAGTATAATCACATGCGTTAGGAATGTATCCAATTTTTTTATTATCTGACATTAACCTAATTAATTCCTTAGACTTGTTTCCTAGTTTAAAGGAGGATAAATAAAATTTCATATTATTAATCCATAAAACCAAGGCCTTTATTAATATTCCTATAACAACTATCCTTGGTTCTTTATATCAATAAACCACCAGTTTTTATAGTTAAACTGCTCTTTGATTTCTAAAACTAATTGGAAAGTTTTATAAAGATTGAACTAATCTCGGGTTAAAGCATGGATAATAGATTCATGCGTGAAACACGGAGTGTGAAAAACAATGGATAATAGGAGAGATGGCTTTAGAGGAGACAGAGGCCCAAAGGAAATGCATAAAGCAGTTTGTGCTGAATGTGGAAAGGAATGTGAAGTGCCCTTTAAGCCATCAAAAGACAGACCAGTCTACTGTAGAGACTGTTATGGAAAGCACAAGAAATTCTAAGTTTATATTTTTTGACAGTTTTCTAGATACGATTTTTTTATTTTATTTTTTTAAATATAAATTATAAACTTTAATCTTTTTTGCATAATTTATAAAGCAAGAACCCAACTTTTTGGGAAGAAATCCGCCAGAACTCCACAAACATATTTCTTTTGTAACTTATGGTACTACTGGAAAGAATTTGATACCTTAATTTAATGGTTAAACTCAAAATGTTTGCTTGTAAAATGGCGGAAGATTTAACACATGCAGATGTTAATTGCAATTGTTACTCAGAAAATTTTGATATGTATTTTATTCACATTTATCAAGAATTTGTTTAATTTCTCCATAATGCTTACGAATAATGCCTGGTTTTCTAAATTGAGATGCAAATTTTACAAGATTATCTAAAACTTTTATTATATCTTCTTTTTTTGGGTTATTAAAATCAACACCTGCTTCTTTAAAAGCATTCCTAATTATTAATTCAATTTCAAGGTCACGGAATTTATCACGTTCTTTATCTGATTTCCATTCTGCATATTCATCCATCATATCAAGAATTTCTTTATGTGCTTGTTTAAAACAAACGATAATAGCATCTCTTACAATTATTGGGGTAATTTTTTCAGATAAATCAACACCATACATTATTTTACTCATATGTATTCAATTTAATTTTAAACTTAATAAACTTTGCTGTTTATCATTATTTATTTCAAAATCTTCTTTCTTCATATCAGGCGCTTGCTATAATGGACTTTTTATAATCCAAATGTTTTTTTAGTATTTTATTTATTAATTCATTAGCTATTTCTTCTCCGATTAGACCAGAAAGCATATGGTGTTATTTGTTCTATTGCGGGATACCTCTTAAAATTACTTTTTCAAATCCTTGAATTTTACAGAATGCTGTTCACCTGCACTGCCCCAGTTGTCTAACTCTGTTTCATGTATTACAACAGTAACTGCCTGGGCAGGTATTCCCATTTCTGTAAAAACTTCTGTTATTTTTTTTATTAAAGCAGGTTTTGCTTCCTTTTTTAAAGGCCACGATTCAATGTTCACAATTGGCATACAAACCACCTCATTTTAGAAGATTATATATTTCTTTAATAAATTTTTCTAAACTCCTTGTTAAATTGCGGGCTCAACCAAGTTACACTCTAATCTGTTGCCTAGAGGTATAACTAAATTGAGAAAATATAATTAATTCAAAAAAAATTTTAATAGAAAAATAATTGTTTTTTGATTCAATTTACAAATAAAGAATTATTCTTTACTAACATTGACTGCTTTTGGACCTCTGTCTCCTTGCTCTACTTCAAATTCAACAGAATCATTCTCATTCAGAGAAACTCCTTCTTTTAACCCAGTTTGATGTACGAAATATTCTTCGCCATCTTCTCCGGATATAAAGCCGAATCCTTTCATATTATTGAAAAATTTTACAGTTCCTTTCATTCTCTCACCTCCGTTCCATTATTCCATTCTTTATCTACTTTTAATTGGCACTCTTCACAATACTTTTTCTTTGATTCTCCTTTATTAACCACAAATCTTTTGTTACAAAGCTTGCAATATTTTATGATTTTATAATCTACCATTTATTAACGTTTATAACTTCTCCCCCTATTATTAGATTTTATTTCTATATCCATAGAACCGCAATCCTTACAACTTAATGTAGCCGTTGGTTTTGATTTTTTGCCATGAGAATAATTGTTGCTGGATTTTATGCTTGTTCCTTTGCATTTTTTACAGATTATCATTTATTCTAAAACCTTTGGGGTTTATGTTTAGCATAACACTCTTTGCAGTAGACTGGTCTTCCCTCTTTTGGTATGAAAGGAACTTCACATCCTTTTCCGCAATCTGCACATGTAGCTTTATGCATCTCTCTTGGAGATGAACTAAACCTTCCTCGGTCAGAACTACCAAATCTGCTGAAATCTGTCGAACCAGAACCACGCCTGGATTTTTCATCATTTCTTCTCATTTTTTAACTCCTTTGTTTTATTAAGATTAATCAGAAATAGTCAATCTTGAATCGCATAGATTCGTATTATAAGACAATACTGAAAATATCTTGATTATTATAATAGGAAGTAAGACATCCTTTTTAAATGCTTCTATTTTTTTATTGATTGTATAATTAAGCCAACAGAAAAAATTTCTGAAGAATAAAATCTTAGTCAGTTATACCTCCTAAATGATTGTTTTCTTCTCATTGGTCTTCTCTGGTTATTAGACCCAGGATTGATAAACACTATTTTTTTCAAATAAGGTTTCTCTTCTTTTTCAATTAAAAATGTCCTGTACTCGTCTAATATTCTTGAGAAATTGCCATAATCCTGATCACAGACTAAATTAATGACTTTGCCACTTTCTCCGGCTCTGGCAGTCCTTCCAATCCTATGAATATAATCATTTGGATCATTTGGGATATCATAGTTATAAATATGCGAAACATCATCAATATGCAATCCTCTGGCAGCCACATCAGTGCATACCAATGCACCCACTTTTCCTTTGTTAAATAATTCCAGGGTTTTTGTTCTCTTGTTTTGAGTTAAGCCACCATGAGTTGCAATTGCGCTGATTTTATTTGCCTTAAGGTTTTTGACAACAAAATCAACAGTTCTCCTTGTATTGCAAAAAACCATAACCAATCCAGAATTCTTATATTGAAACAAATGCACAAGAAGAGATAGTTTCAGGTTTCTTGGAATATCATAATAACTTTGTTTAAGCTTGCTTGGGTCAACGTATTTTATAGCTGAAACATTAACTGGATTAATCATATACTTATTAGCTAATTTTTTTATTTGTGGTAAAATTGTTGCAGAAAAAAATAATGTTTGCCTTTTTTTTGGGCATAACCTAATAATCTTTTCTACATCATCTATGAAACCCATATCCAGCATTCTGTCTGCTTCATCTAAAACAAGCAATTTGATTTTTGATGTGTTTATTGTTCCTCTCTGGGCATGATCTAATAATCTTCCTGGTGTGGCGACTACCACATTTGCTTTTGACAAATCATGGATTTGGGGATTAATTGATACCCCTCCATAAACAGCAATAACCCTCAGATTCTTCTGATATGAAAATTTATTTAATGACTCTTTTACCTGCTCTGCAAGTTCCCTTGTAGGAGTAAGGACTAATGCCTGCAAGCCTTCTCCAGGGGTTATTTTTTTAATGATGCCACAGCCAAAAGCAAGGGTTTTTCCCGAGCCAGTTGCTGATTCTCCTACTAAATCCTTTCCTTCCAATATAAAAGGTATAGATTTCTCTTGAATCTGGGTGGGTTTGGTTAATCCTATTTTTTTAATAGCTGTAAGCAGCTGACTATCTAAGTTTAAATCTTCAAATATGTTCATTATGTTCTACCTCGTTTGTATTTAGCACTTTTATAGAAAAAGCGAAATGTTTAGTAAATAAGCAAGTGCTCTCTCCTCAATATCATGCTTTTATGTTAAGGGGTTTTCTAGGCAGTATATAAATGTTTGTATTTATTAACTACTAACAGGTAATATTACTATAAGTATATTAAATCAAAAGGTTTATTAATATAAGCAATAAAAAAATTATGGGGTGGTTTATATGTGGATTTGGTGGTTAGGTGTAATCGTAGTTTTTATTGCATTGGGTCTAAAGATAGTTCAGGAGTATGAAAGAGGAGTAAGATTTACATTAGGAAAATTCTCAGGCGTAATAAATCCTGGTTTGAGGTTTGTCATACCTATACTGCAGACATGGCAGAAAGTTGATATAAGGACAAAGGTTATTGATGTTCCTGACCAGGATGCAATAACAAAAGACAATGTTTCTATAAAAGTGAATGCTGTCTTGTATTTTAAGGTCTCTGATGCAGAAAAAGCAATAATACAGGTTGAGCACTATGGCTATGCTGTTTCCCAGCTTGCCCAGACAACAATGAGAGATGTTGTAGGAGAGGTTACTTTAGATGAACTACTAAGCAAAAGAGAGGCTGTTTCATCAAAAATAAGGCTTATTGTGGACAAAGCAACTGACCCTTGGGGAATTAAGGTTGAATCTGTTGAGCTCAAGCATGTTGAATTGCCTGAAAACCTGAAAAGAGTTATTGGAAAGGAAGCAGAGGCAGAAAGAGAGAAAAGAGCAGTTATAATAAAAGCTAGCGGAGAGGTTATTGCAGCAGACAACATGGCAAAAGCAGCAAAGATACTAGCAACAGGACCAGGAGCACTGCACTTAAGGACATTGCAAAGCATAAATGACATAAGCTCTGACCAGAGCAATACAGTGATATTCGCAGTTCCACTGGAAATACTCCGGGCATTTGAAAGCATGAGAAAAAAATAGCTTTTCATATATAATTTTTCTTTTTTATTTTATTTTTAATGTTCCACAGGAAAAAAAGGTAAAAAAATATTTATTTGATTTTTCCTATGAAAATTTGTATATAAATCATGATATTAAACTAAAAAAAGATGATTTTCTCCTCTTAAAAATCAAAAGAGAAATAATAAATTAGTAGCCCTTTTTATATGCTAATGTAAAAAATCTCCAAGGGAAACAAAGGGGTGTCTTTTGTTATTAAATCATCAATTAAAGAAATCACAAACAATAGGCCTTATAACCCCTTAATTCCACATGAAAACAAGGGGGCATCATATTTTTAATATATATTTCGATAAATTTACGTTATATAATAAAAGAATTTATAAATAATCCTTATTTGTAAGTATTGGGGGTGTCATTAATTAATGGATGCTGCTGAACAAATAAAAAGGTTTTATGAGTTTCTTGAAAAAAACTATCATGATAACCTATTGGAAACAATAAGAAAAGGCAAAAACTTTTTTGTTATTGATTTTCAGGAATTATCAAGATTTGACCCAGAGCTTGCAGAAGAGCTTTTAGAGCAGCCAGAGGAAACAATAAAGGCAGCTGAAATAGCTGTTGAGCAGTTTGAGCTTCCAAGCCCAGTAAAACGCTTTAAAATAAGGTTAACAAATATTCCAGAAGACCAGCAGATTGCAATAAGGAATATAAGAGCTAACCATATAGACAAGCTTCTTGTCTTAAAGGGAATTGTAAGGCAATCATCTGATGTAAGGCCACAAACAATCTCTGCAAAGTTTGAATGCCCGAGCTGCGGCAATACTATATCTATCTTGCAATTAGGCCAAAAATTCAGGGAGCCGACAAGATGCTCTTGCGGCAGGAAAGGCAAATTCAGGCTTTTAAGCAAAGATCTTGTTGATTCACAGCGTTTAGTTGTTGAGGAAGCACCTGAATTCTTAGAAGGTGGAGAGCAGCCAAAGAGGATTTCTGTTTTTCTAAGAGAGGATTTAGTAGAGCCAATAATGGAGAAAAAAACAACACCTGGAAGCAAGATTCTGGTTACAGGCATATTAAAGGAAATTCCTATCCTTTTAAGAGAGGGCGGCACTTCAACAAGATTTGATATTATTGTAGAAGCAAACTATATAGAGCCAATAGAAGAAACATTTGAAACAATTGATATAAGTGAAGAGGATGAGAAGGAGATTAAGAAATTAGTAGATGATCCAAAAATTTATGAAAAATTAACAAGAAGCATAGCACCATCTATTTATGGCCATGAGGATATAAAAGAGGCATTGGTATTGCAGTTAATGGGAGGGGTCAAGAAAGAGAGAAAGGACGGCACAGTTACAAGAGGGGATATGCACATCCTCCTAGTAGGAGACCCAGGGGCTGCAAAAAGCACATTATTGATTTTTATGTCTCATGCTGCCCCAAAGGCAAGGTATGTTGCTGGCCGTGGTGCAAGCGGTGCAGGGCTTACAGCTGCTGTTGTAAGGGATGAATTTTTAAGGGGATGGGCATTAGAAGCAGGGGCAATGGTTCTTGCAAATGGTGGTTATTGCATGATTGATGAACTTGATAAAATAAGCACAGAGGATCGCTCTGCACTGCATGAGGCATTATCACAGCAGACAATCAGCATAAACAAGGCAAACATACAGGCTACATTAAGGGCAGAGACAACTGTTCTTGCAGCTGCTAACCCAAAGCTTGGAAGGTTTGACCCTTATCAGCCAATAGCACAGCAGATTGATTTGCCTCCTGCATTAATAAACAGGTTTGACTTGATTTTTCCAGTAAGAGACCTTCCTAACAAGGAGATGGATGAAAAAATTGCAAGCCATGTTCTTAATATTCAGCAGAGCATGGATATTAAGGAGCCAGAGGTCCCAATTCCTCTGCTCAAAAAATATGTTGCCTATGCAAAGCAGAATATTTCTCCAAAACTAACAGATGGTGCAATAGAAGAAATCAAAAAATTTTATGTTGATTTAAGGAACATGGGAACAGAAGAAGAACTAATAAAGCCAATACCCATATCAGCAAGGCAATTGGAAGCTCTGGTAAGGCTTGCTGAAGGCTCTGCTAGGATAAGATTATCAAAGAAAGTTACAAGAACTGATGCAAGGCGGGCCATAAGAATATTAAAGTACTGCCTTATGCAGGTTGGCTTTGATTATGAAACAGGCCAGATTGATATTGACAGGATCTCCACTGGAATACCTGCAAGCCAGAGAAGCAGGATAGTCCAGGTCAGGGAAATAATAACTGAGCTTGAAGCCAGCCTTGGCAAGACAATTCCATTGGATGATATTCTCAGGAGTGCGTCTGAAAAGGGTATTGAAGAAAGCGAGGTTGAAGAGATTATAGAAAGGCTTAAACGCTCCGGAGATATATTTGAGCCAAAGAGAAACTTCATAAGTAAACTGTAAAATGCCAGAACCGCAAAAAAGACAAATAGCATACAAGGCAAGAATAGCTGACTTAATTAATGGGGGATATGTAAAAGAAGAGGGCTGGACACCAAATTATATAATAACAAAACAAGGCAAGCATATTTCAAGAATAAATTTAATAGGAACAGTCATCTCCAAAACAGAAGAAGGCTCTGAATACCAGTCCCTTGTTGTTGATGATGGCAGTGGAACTATTTCCTTAAGGTTATTTGAAAAAAATGATAATGTAAAAAATATAGAGATTGGAGATGTTGTACTATTGATTGGAAGGCCTCGTGAGTATGGCTCTGAAAAATATATTGTTCCTGAAATCATAAAAAAAATTAATAATAAGAAATGGATTGATGTCAGGAAAATAGAGCTAGGTATAGAAAACCTTAAGACAAAAAAAGATGAACTAGGAAAAGAAGAGGTTGTTGTTGAAAAGATTGATGACAGCACTAAGGAAAAAACCGCAAGCAATCCCCAGATAGTTTATGAAGCAGTAAAAGAACTTGATTCTGGTCAGGGGGTTGATATTGACAAAGTCATTAAGAAAACCGGCATAAGGGACGCAGAGGAAATAATCAAGAAATTCCTGAGGGAAGGAGAAATGTTTGAGATAAGGCCAGGCAAGATAAAAATATTAGAATAACACAAAAACAAAAGATTTATATAATAGTTTATTATATTTTATTATAAATTATAATAATTAATAAGGTGAAACAAAATGGTGCAAGCTATTGTAAGTCTAGGGGAATATGAAGATAGAGTACTAACTATTGTAAAAGGTAAGTTTGGACTTAAAAATAAGTCTGAAGCTGTTAATTTGATAATAAATAAATTTGAAGAAGAGCTTCTTGAACCTGAGTTAAGACCGGAATTTATACAGAAAATCAAGAGAATAGAAAAAGAAGGTAAATTTAAGACCTTCAAAAACATAGAAGAGTTAAAAAGAGATATAGAAAATGCGTAAGTTTTCAGTAGAGGAAAAACTTAGGAAGCTTATGGGAAAATTATCAAAAAAAGACCCTTCTATGTTTGATGATCTTCTTGAAAAGATTGATGAAATAATAACCTGCAAAAATATTGATCATTATAAAAATTTAAGAAAGCCCTTACAGCATTTAAAGAGAGTCCACATTAAAGACCCGTTTATTTTAACTTTTAGATACATTGAAAGTGAAGATAAAGTTATATTCTATGATTTTGATCATCACGATAGAATCTATAAAGTAATGTAAAAAGCAGCAGTCACCAAAACCTTTTAGGTTGCCTTTTCTGAAGGAGAAAGAGTCAAAAGTAACAAAAAGTTTACTCATTTCTTTTTCTGAAAGAACTTTAAATAAACAATTGGCAAAATTCCAACAGTGTTCAATATCAAAATAGCAATAAACCACTTCAACTGATTATTTCTTCCAGATTTCCACAAACCAATGCCCTTCCAGACCGCTTCCCAAATAACCATAGGAATTAGCCAAATCAGAATTGTTGTTTCAAGTGCCATATTATATATGAACTATTGGTTATTTAAATAATTTGTGATAACTAAATTTAATATTTATTATAGCTAGCTTTTAGGACATTGTATTTTAAAATAACAAAGGAGTTACATAAACCTCAAGAAGGGCTGCCAGGAAGAGAATAACTATTGAGATTATTATAAGGTCTGATGAATCAAAAAGTATTTTTTCATATTTTTTTGTCCCTAAATCATGCCTGATAACAGCTACGGAGATTATTGAGCCTGCAAGGCCGCCAATAAAATAAGCTCCTATTTCTGGGATGCCATGGATAGTATATCTTAACAAGCCAAGAGAGAAAATATGAAAGTATTTTGCTGTGCCAGCTAATCCCAGCATGCTGGCTTCTGCACTTATCCCTATTCTGACAAAATTTCCAATTGCAGCACCAATAACAGATGCATTCCATGTCAGGATAAATATTGCCCCAGCACCATAAATAAAGGCAAACAAAATGCAAAAAATTAAAACTTTGATATTATTAAAAAATATTTTTGTGAATATGCCTACGCTTTGAAATGCCATGCCTGTTGCACCAGTGTTAATGTTTGTTATTGTCTGTGTCTGAACAGAAAAGGTATTTTGCGCTAAATCTGCTGGAAGGAAGACATACCATACAGCAAAAGACAGTGCAAACCCCAAAAAAAGGAATAAAAGAAATAAAATTACTTTGCTATGCTCCCTCAATAAAGTGCGTTCTTCATTAACTATTATATCTTTTTTTTCCTCTAGTTTTATTGTGCTGTAAAGAAGAGGAACACATGCCATTGTAGTCAGAAAAACCATAACCATGCTTGTATACTCATTAAATATCCAAAAGCTTAATAGAATAGCAATTGAGGAATAAACAATTCCTATGAAAAACATTTCCCATGGCTTTCTCTCAGCAGTTATTGGGTTGAGTATTGTCTCCAGAACCATATGCTTAACTGCTCTTATTTAATTTATATATCTTTTGTTTTTAAATAATTTTTTCAGATAAATTTATATATATACCCTGCTTCCAAAACATAAAATGGATTATGAGAAAATGCTGAAAAAGGCCAGGAAAGAGCTTCCAGAAATCATCTCTAAAAAAGAGAGGTTTGAAATCCCAAAAGTTATTGGCCATATACAGGGAAATAAAACCATTATCTCTAACTTTAACCAGATTGCAGATGTGATACAGAGAAATCCAGAGCATTTGCTGAAATATATTTTAAAAGAGCTGGCAACACCTGGTGATTTAAAGAGCACAGGGCTTTTGATAGGAAGTAAAGTTTCAGCAGTAAGGATAAATGAAAAAATAAAACAGTATGTTGACATTTTTGTTATGTGCCCTGAGTGCAGGAGGCCAGATACAAAGCTTGTAAAAGAGGGCAATATCACTTATTTGGAATGCCTCGCCTGCGGCGCAAGACGCCCTGTCAAAACAAAAATTTAAAATGATAGCAAAAGAGCATATAACAACCAATAATAGGCTAATTCTAACAGTGTGTGATAAAGGGATTATTGGAAAAAAATTTGAAACAACTGATTTAAAACTTGACTTAAGTTCTGATTTCTATAAGGGAAAAGAAAAAACAGAAAAAGAAATTGTTAAATTGTTTGAACAGGCCTATATGATTAACCTTGTTGGCCAGAGATCAGTTGAGCTTGGCCTTAAATCAAAGATTATTTCTAAGAAAGACATAATTAAAATAAAAGATATCCCTTATGTGCAGGCCATTAGCTCAGATAGTTAGCCAAGTTATTCCTACAATTTAAAGTTTTTCTCAATTGTGCATAACATCAGAATTTCTGTTATGCTCTCTTGATAGGGATTGAATTTTAGTGCAACGTTCAGTAAAATCGAAAAATCTAAAGTGAGCGAACGGGCGATTAATTTATTAGTTTATATGTAACGAAATAACCAAAAGGGTTATAAAGATAATATCTTTAATAAATTAGATGGTCACAAAAGAAAGTATTGTTGAATTATATTTATCTGAAAAGGGTTTATCTTTGAGATGTTGGGGAGTAGCATCGAGATTAGAGAATGATCTTAATGAAACTTTAAGAACAATGGATGAACTCTTAGGTGAAAAAGTTCTGTATAGACGAAGCGGGTATTACCAATTAAACCTCCCTCATTTATGGAAAAATCCACAATTCGTTGAAAAATATGGAAAGAGAACAGAAGAGATAATTGTTAGTTCTGCACGGGATTTCTTAGCTGAACTAGAAAATTTGTAGAAAAAATATATTAAAACATAAAATATGTTCTAGGAGTGAGCCCGCTTATTGAACTTGGCATGTATCAACAGAAACTAACCAAACCACTTGCCAAGGCCTTCCTGCTTTTCCTTGTCCTTGCCAAAGACATCATCCACTCTTCTCTTTGTAAGCTCAAGGGTCTGCTTTAGATAAGCAGGAACATTATACTTATTGGCCAGGCTGATGCTTGGCTCAAGGTATTTAATGATTGAGCCCTCTGATATTGTAAAGATTATTCTTCCGCCGCATGAATCACACTGGCCTATCAAAGGAGGCCTTCTGAACTTTTTATTGCATTTAACGCATCTGAACTGCTGCATGGAAAACTTTCTTAAATTACCTTTTATATCTTTTATAAAATGCTTGTCAATTACCATTGCTGCAACTTCTGATTCATTAACAGCCCTTATCTTTTCTGCAAGGTCCATCTGGCCCTTAAGCTTGTCTTCCATAGAAGGAATGGCCTTATAAGCAGAGCATAAAACCCCTGAATTGATATTTTCAACCGGATGTGTATAACCCATGTTCTCATATTGGTTTATTGTTCCTAGCCTGGTACTTATCTGGTCTAAATTTAAATCTCTTGGATTATTGTATTTGCTGCAGGCCTCATAAAACTCAAGAGGGTATTTCCACCCAACATCCAGGTCAAAGAACATGTCATCAACCTCTGAGGGGGTAAGTTTTGATGTCAATACAAGGCATGCATCCTGCGTCGAGCCCCTGTGGGCAGGCAGGAATTGCCTGGAAAAATTAAGAAATGCATCCATAGCCAGCATTACACTTGCCTCATCACCATCACAATCACGCCTTGTTGCAGCGTGGATCATAGGATGTGCATAAAATCCCTGTGTTTTTGAAAATCCTATTATTCTGCAGACTATTCCTGCAGATGTGTGCGGAGCAAGTGCAATAACAAGCTGCCCTGCTAAATCTTCTGGAGATTTAAGATTATAATACGGTTTTTCCTTATAAAATCTGACTAAAAGGTCATCAATAAAATTTGCAATATTAAACAAAACAATATCAGCACCAGCTTCAGCTGAATCAGGGCATGAAGGAAGTATAATATCCTGGGGTTTTATTTCTAATACCTGATCATCATTCTCAATCTCTTTTCCGTATATATCCTTTACATAACCCATGTCTTTTAACTTTTTAAGTGATGCTCTTATTTCTCTTGGCTTGAAATGTGTTATTGGCAACTGGGTCATATCATATCTTGTTGTTCCATCTTTGTTTACATAAATATCATGCTCTGCTCTTAATATTCCTTTAATAAGGTGTTCTGGTATATGCTCTTTGTTTGACGTGCCCCTTACTCCTTTTATTAAATCAGGGCAGGTCTTTATTTTTAATGATGCAAGCCCTGCATTAAAATAATGGTTTATGTCTATGCTTTGGGTTTTGTATGGTTTTGCTTCTCCATGCTTGCATTTATCTGTCTCAATATTTCCGCAGATGTTGCAGTAATATAATTTTTTTGTATTCCTTCCACAAACCTCACATACAGGAAAAATAGTCTCTTTATTGCATTTTTCACATTGATAGATTGGAAAATCTGAGGTTACTTTTTTATTTTCAAGTGCAGCCTGAAAAGACCTTAAACGGTCACCCTCCTGGCCTATGGGAAACAAGACATGAGGGCTTCCTGTCAGTTTTCTCATCTTTGCCTTTTCTGGCCTGCCCATCCTTGCGCCGATAAATATTCCTGATTTATCCCTTATTTCTATTTTTGACAAAAGGTTTATTATTTCCAGTACATTTTTTTCCTTGTTTTCATCAATTGTTTTATTTGATTTTTCAATATCCTCTTTTTCTGAAATTCCAAGGTTAGACAATAAAGCAATTGCATCACCTTCCCTAATAACAACAAATTCATTGTTTATAGCAGAATGCTGGACACCAATAAGTTCAAGAACTCTTTTTGGTTCTTCTTTTAAGGGCAGAACAATTTTTGTTTTGGTCTCTTCCCTTATAATTTTCATGCTGTTAAGCCAGTTTATAAGAATTTTTAATTCATCAAAAGAAATAGTCTTCCAATGAAAAGTATAGGCTGGATGCAATGGAATATTAAGCTGTTTTGATAATTTTATTGCATCCTGTGTTGAGGGTTTAATATAAAATGGGTTTTTTAATAATTCAGATAAATTATTTTCAGGAATATTAATTAAATTTGATAATTTAATAATATCAAGTGTTCCAAACATATCAACAATTGCCTTTTCAAGCTCCTGGATCCACCATTCCTCGCAATATCCTGGGGGTACTAAGATGTGTGCCCTGTTGAAAAAATCCCCATAACTAATAAGCAAATCACCAAGAAAAATAATCTCTTTAATATCTTTAACATATTTTTTTGCTTCCTGCTCTGAATTTAATCTTAAGACAGACCTATTATTCAGCTTGACAATCGGCCCTTCAATACAATTGCATGGGCTGACAGTAGTTGCCTTTCCCGGCCTTTCAACTTTAAGCTGTGTTCCGGTTGCAATATACTCCTGCAGTACAATCATTGTAGCAGGGCTTATGCTGGTTGCAGAATAGCCAGATGTTCTTGAGCGGCCATATCTTAATCTAAAGCCGCCTGTTCTTAATGGAAATGCTAATATTGGCCTGCCTGCAACTAAATCCTGTATAAATGTATAGTTTGGTGCAATTTTCTCACCAGCATTATTGATTTTTCCTTTTGCTTTAACCTCTTTTTGTATGTTTATAAATTCTTCAAGAAAATTCCAATGCTCTAAATCAAATTCTTTGCTGAATTTTGAAAGCCTGTTCCATAATTTAGGGGCTTTTTGCGCAAGGCATTCTGCAAAAACAAGGCAGAATCCCCCTCTTATTTTGTTTGTTCCTATTCTTTCAAGATCTTTATAGTTTGAGACATCTATTTTTTCTGTTGGATCCCCATCTATCTGAACAGGAAGGTTTCTTGCTAAAAATTCAAGCTCTTTCTCGCTTGGGAGATATTGCAGGTTTGTTGCCCTTTCGTGATAATCAAGAACCTCTCTTATAATTCTGTTAATCTCTTTTTCTGTTGGGTCATATGGATAATAACCCATTTTTTTTCTTACATAATCTGCAATAAGCACAGAAACAGAGCCCCCTGTTCCTCCAGCGCTTCTTATGGGGCCAGAGTACATAAGGGCAAAATACTCATTTCCATCATTTCTTTTTCTTATATCAAGCCCAACAAACCCCTCTAAAGGAGAGGCAACAGTTCCCATTGTGTGATAAGCAAATCCCACTCTTATGCCTACTTCCATTGCCTCTTTTTTGTCCTTAAACTTGCAGAATTTCTCTTTTGCAATCTCTTCTGCAATAATCAATGAAATTCTCCAATCCATTGCTTTATATTTTTTTTCTAAATCAAGAATTCTCTTTGATATGCCAGAACCAATTATTTGCGGTGCAACTGTTGAAATCAAGCCCTCAACTCTTTCAGCCATATTTTTTGCAAGAGGTATATTTACTTTGGATTCGGGGTCATAACCTTTTTTTTTTGCTTTATTTGCTAAGGCATATTCAGTTTTGATTTTGGAGTCTATTTTATTAAAATATAATTCCATTTCCGGACTTGTTTGTATTTGTTCCTGCATTTTACTCTCCAAATTTAAGTATTTTAACTTCTCTTGTCTGCAAGTTGATAATTGGGACTCTGCATGGCTCTGGGTGGTGCCCTACCTTTTCCTGAAATGTTGTTTTGCTCTGCCAGCATGAGCTGCATATCATGGTTACATTGCGATAATTTGAAACAGATGACTTATGAATATGCCCTGTTAAAAAAAAATCTGGGACACTGCTTATAACAAGAGGGTCTCTTTTGACATCAGGGATGTATAATGTTGATTTATGTGTTGGTGCAAGATGCCTTCTCTGCAATAAAAATTTCATCATAAGGTCTGCTCTGTCATATCCCCCCTGATTTCTTATTGACTCAACGTTGGCAATAAAGTAATCAAATGAAAATCCGTGATAAAACAAAACATCAAACCCTGGAAAATCTTTTGTAGAGCCTATATTAACCATTGCTGGATTAGAAATCATAATAACATTGGGCAATCCCCATATAGCAGCTGCAAAATCCTTGTAAAGTTCTGGCTGTGGCTCTGCTATTCTCATAGCATCGTGATTCCCTGGGCAGATAATCAATTTTATATGGGGAGGAATCTGCTTTAACAACTTTGCGCATTCATTATACTGCTGGTATATATCTTTTATTAACAGTTCAGAATCCTGCCCAGGGTATATCCCTACCCCATCAACTAAATCACCTACAATAAAAATATACTTAACTTTTCTTGCAATTTCTCTTTGATTTTCATTTCCTGTCTGACAATTAATCCATTTAACAAATTTATTAAACTCTTCTGGCAGGAAATTAGTAGAACCAACATGCAGATCTGAAAGGCAGATTGCATAAGCATCATAGGGCGCTTTTTTAAGTTCTTTTTGCATAGGAACATCAGGCCATAAAACATTATTGGCAAAAATAATATTTTCTCCATTCACTCCTGTTATGCCTATCACTTCATCTAAAACAATATCTTTTGCTGTTTTGATTAAGTCTGTTTTATTCTTGCTGATAAGAACGCTGATTGATCCTGTCGGGTCTTCTAATTTTAGTATTATATTATCATTTTTAGTTGTTTTTTTGTCATTAACAAGGCCTATTAAAGAAATTGTTTCTTTTTCTTTTTTGTTAAGAATCCTGTTAATAGACATAAGGTTTTGTAATTCCTGCCTGTTTTTAAGCATATTTTCTATAGATTTATATCTTGAGTTAAAGAATGAAACAAAATCCTTAACATCTCTTTTTTTTGATTCTTCATTATATGAAAACAGTATTTTAACATCTGGTTTTTCATTAATTTTGGTTATATTAAAATAATCAATAAGTTTATGATATAATATTTTATCCCTGCCTTTTTCATAAAGCACTTTTAACCTTTCAAATTCAAACCAGTTTATATCCTGAATATTTTTATTTGATAGCCTTTGGTGTATATCATTGTTTAGCAATAAAAAATCATTTGAAATTATTTTGTTTGATATTAAGTCATATAATTTTTCTGAATCTGTTTCAGGAGTTATTTTATCAATAAAATCAGGGCTTATAAGGAGACTATTCTTTAAAAAAAAAGTAATTACCTCTTTTTGTTTAGAAATATTCTCTTTCATTTTTTAGGGGAGAAGAATTATTCTTGATTAAATCAAGATAAGCCTAACCCTTCTTCTAATATTTTTTTAATTTTTGATTCTGAAGCAGATGTTGTTGCTAATGCTATTTCCCTTGTCCTTCCATAACGGCCTTTTGAAATAACCTTTGCGTTTATTATGCCAAGCATATCCAATTCTGCAATTATATCTGAAACACGCCTTTGGGTCAATGGCCTTAATCCAGACCTAAAGCATGTTCCCTTATAAACTTCATATGCTTTTCCTGTAAATATTAAATTGTTTTTTTTCGTATAAAGGGAAAATATTGCATAAAGCACTGCCTGAAACTGTTTTGGCTGTGTTGTTACAATATCAAGAACCCTGTCTCTTTCTATTTTATCTTCTGCTTCATCAATATGCTTTATTTTAACTTTTAAATAACCATTTCTTTCAGCTAATTCCCCTGCAACTCTCAAAAGCTCTAAAGCACGCCTTGCGTCACCATGTTCTCTAGCAGCATATGCAGAGCATTTTTCTATAACACCTTGTTCAATAACATCTTTTTTAAATGCCTCTTTTGCCCGTTGGTTTAATATATCTTGAATTTGAATTGCATTATAAGGTGGGAATAGTATTTCTTCTTCTGATAAAGAGGATTTTATCCTTGGGTCAAGGTTATCTACAAAAATAAGATCATTGGATATGCCAACAATTGATATTTGGGAATTTTTTAGTTCTGTATTTATCCTGGTGAGATTATATAATAATTCATCACCTGCTTTTTTGACTAACTGGTCTATCTCATCAAGAATTAAAATAAAAAGTTGTTTTTCCTTGTCTATTATATTAAAAAATATATTATAAATTTCTTCAGTTGGAAGGCCAGTAGGAGGTATATCTTTCCCAAGTTTCCTCACTAAATGTGCTATTAGCCTGTATTCTGTATCTGCAACTTTTCTTAGCTTACAGTTAATATAAAAAATTCTTAGAGCAATATTTTCTTTTTTTGATATTTCTGACATTTTTGTTGCTGTGTATTTAACAGAAAGAGTTTTTCCAACACCTGTTTTCCCATAAATAAATAGGTTAGATGGTTTTTCAAGCCTTAAAGAAGGCCCTAATATATTAGCTATTTGCTGTATTTGATCATTTCTGTGTAAGATTAAATCAGGAGAATACGTTGATTGAAATATACTTTTATTAATAAATAGGGATTCTTTAGTTAAAAATTTTTCAAAAAACCCTGTTAATCCTTTTTGTACCATTTTCCACTTGAAAGTAAGGTCGCTTATTTAATAATAAAAACCTTTATTACCTCTCACCCCTTCATTTCATATAAAAGAAATGTTTTAAATTAAATTATAAAAAGTAATAACTTATTTTTATATACTATTGTAAATTAAAATGGTTATTATATTATTATATTATTGTTAATAACTATTATAATATATATTTTAAATTAAACAATTAAAAAATAATTAAATAAATAATATTTTCTATATTGAAAATAAATATAACTGTTGACTATAATAATAAAAAAATATTAATTTAATAAATAATGGTAATAATCAAATAAATAATAAAATAATAATATTTAATTAACTTAAAATTGATTAAAATAATAAAATAATATTTAAATTAAAATTTAATACCTTGGTTATATTAATTATATTAATATATTAAATTAATATAATATAATATAATTTAAATTGATTTTTTAAGTATTTTTATTAATAGTTTCCATATGAAACTAAGGGGTGGGTGGGTATTATTTCATTAGGAACATTTCGATGGTTTTATACCTTTTGTTACTTTAAAATAACAAAAACCGAAAGATTTATATATAAAAACTATTTATTACTTTCAAATAGGTATTAAATAATAATTATTAAACTAATAAATATACGCAGATTGAGGTTTAAAATGATTGTAAAAAAAGATTTTTTAATTAAATTAAAGGATTTTGGGTTAAATAGTTATGAATCAAAACTTTGGACAGCTCTTTTATCAAGAGGAACTTCAACAGCTGGAGAACTGAGCAATATAGCAAATGTTCCAAGGTCAAGAAGTTATGATGTTCTTGAGTCATTGGAGAAAAAAGGCTTTATAATAATGAAATTAGGCAAGCCTATTAAGTATATTGCTGTCCAGCCAGAAGAAGTTGTTGAGAGAATAAAGAAAAAGATAGATGAAGATACTATTTACAAGAGAAAGCTTCTTGACACAATGAAATCAGTAGGAATATTAAATGAATTAAATCTTTTATTTAAGAATGGTATTAAGATGATTGAGCCAAATGATTTATCAGGTTCTTTAAAAGGCAGACAGAATTCTTATAACCACCTTGAATTGCTGATGAAGGAAGCTAAAGATAATATAATTTTTATGACTACTTTGGAAGGTCTTGAGAGAAAATATAAATTATTTAAAAAGACATTTAAGAAACTTAAGGATAAGGGAGTCAAAATAAAAATAGCAGCACCAATAAATTCTAATTCACAGAAAATAGCCGAAGAATTATCAAAAATTGCAGAATTAAGAAATATAAGTCATATACAGGCAAGGTTTTGTGTTATTGACAACAAAGATTTATGGTTTATGGCATTAGACGATAAAGAAGTGCATCCAAACTATGATTTGGGGATATGGATAAAAACACCATTCTTTGCATCAGCTATGGCCAAAATGTTTGATTCTGTCTGGAAAGACCTAAAGCCTGTTAAAAGCTAATATTTTGGGGTTAAAATAGTAAAAATTGAAGAAAAGATTGGAATTAAAACCAAAAATGAAATGATAAGATATGAACTTGTGGGCATAGCTGAAAAGTTAAAGGACCAATATAACAAAAAGTTGGTTGTTGATAATCAGCATAACAGTACTAAAGGTTTTCCAATATGGGAGCAAGTTTATTATATTGCAGAAGAAACAGCAGGGTACAAAAAGCTTCTTGGGATTTTTTCAGTTCCAGAAATTAAAAAAAATTTTCTTCTTGGGATAAAAGAATTAAATGAAGATGATAAAAAAATGATAGTTTATTTACTTGATAATAAAGTTGAAGGGGTTGTTAAGGAAAATATTCCTAACCTTGCTGAAAGATGTGGTATGAAGGAACTTGATATACAGAAAGGACTTTAAAGTTATTTTTTATTATCTTTTAAATTTTAACAATTTCTATAGTAAGCCAGGAATAATATAATTCTTATCATTACCTTAGCAATGCCTTAAACATAACCAGCAATAATGTACCTAAAATAAAATCAGACAAATAAATGTCATAAAAGCCTTTATATATTGCAAAAAACTATTAAAATACATGAGGTTTTTATAAATGAAAGCATGTTATGTATTTCCTGGTCAAGGGTCTCAATCTGTTGGCATGGGAAAAAATATATATGATAAATACAAATTTGCTAGAAAAATCTTTCATATTGGTAATAAAGTTTTAAAGTCTGATATTACTGATTTGATATTTAACGGCCCAGAAGAAACGTTAAGAAAAACAATCAATTGCCAGCCTGCTATATTCTTAGTTAATTTAGCCTATTTTTCTGTATTGAATAAGGAAATTCCCTGTTCATTGACACTTGGGCATTCTATTGGTGAATATTCTGCCTTGGTTGCCTCAGAGGCCTTGTCATTAGAAGATGCATTAAAATTAGTTAAGATAAGGGCAGAATCAATGACTAAGTGTATACCTGCTGAAACAGTAAAACCAGGCACATCTCATATGGCAGCTGTTTTAACTGACAATTTAAATCCAAGTTATTTAATCAACAAAGAGGGTAAAAAATGTTCAGCAATTGAATTAATTAATGAAGTTTGTGAAGAATGTTCATCATATAAGGGTATTGTTCAGATTGCAAATATAAACTCTTCATCTCAAATAATAATATCTGGTAATAATAATGCTGTAATAAAAGCAGTCGAATATTTAAAAAATAAGAATATCAAGAAGATAGTTTACCTTAAAGTTGAAGGGCCTTTTCATTCAGAGCTTATGAAGCCTGCTGCTGAAGAAATGAAAAAAGTGCTGGAGGACAAGGGCATTACAATTAACAAACCCAAAATACCATATATAGCAAACTCTACTGGCAATTCTATATCTAAACCAAATGAAATCAAAAAATCATTGGTTGAACAGATATACAAAACAGTGCAATGGAAAAAATCTTTGGAAATGGCAATTAAAATGGGATTTAAAACTTTTGTAGAATCTGGTTCAGGAGAAAAACAATATAAATTATTAAACAGAGATTACAAGTCACAAAATAAAGGACTTGATGTTTTAGTTACTACAAAATATATATAAGCTCAAGTCACATTCTAAATTAAACTTATTTTTATATTGTTTATGTTATAAAACTACCATTCTAACCTTTATTTTCTTTAATCAAAATCTTTTAATAAAATCAAATTTAATTAATTGATGATAAAATATGGGACGTTCTTTGATGCCACTTAATCCAGGATGGATAGAGCTAATTTATGGTTGTGTTAAGTCTGGGAAAAGCAGGGCATTAATAGATAAAATAAATAGCATTAAAAATGCAATAGATGAAGAAAAGTTTGAGAAAGAATTCTTGGTTGTTAAACACCCCTTGGATGATAAGGAAACACAAGGAAAAATTTCCTCTTTTGATGGTAAGAACATAGATGCAATTGAGTGTGAAACAGCAAAAGACCTTGTAGAGCATGTTACCAAACATACAAAATTTATCTTTTTAAGTGGCGTGCACTTATTTGATAGAGATATTGTCCCTCTATTAAAAGCACTTGTTGATATAAATGTGATAATTGTTACAACAGGGATAAATCTTACTGCCAAGGGAGAGCCCTATAATTATATGCCCCAGATAATGACAATTACTGATGTTTATGACATAAGAGCTGGAGAATGTTTTACATCTGGCTGCGGAGAAAATGCATACCGTTCTATTAAAGTAAATGACCATTTTGAGCCAAGATGTATGAAGTGTTATTATAAAACAGAAAAAACACCAGATCTCGTTGTTGTTACTGGCCCTATGTTTTCCCAAAAAACACTTGAACTAATTGCAAAAACAAAAGAAAAAGAAAGAAAGCTTGAGCTCAATCCAGTAAAAAATGAAGATGGATTTATGAATAAAGATATTTCTGCGATATTCAAATGGTCTGAAGACAAAAGATATGACTTGGAAAAAATTGTTTCCCATGATGGTAATTCAATAAATGCAATACCTATTGAGAGTAATTCTCAGGTTATTAATTATTTAAAAATAAACAAACAAGTAGGTTTTGTTGGATTTGATGAAATACAATTCTTTAAAGACCCATATCCCTTAATAAAAGAACTTTTAGAAAGGGGTTACCCAATCTATATTACTTGCCTAAAAGAAGATTTTAGAGGAGAGGGCTTTGGGGATGTTCCTAAAATTTTAACATTGGCAAATATTATAATAAGCAAAGAAGCTTATTGTACAAGATGCCAAAAACAACCTGCAACAAAAACACAAAGATTTATTATAAAAAACGGAATAAAAACTCCAGCAAATTATAATGATCCTGTTATTTTAGTTGGAGGCAAGGAGTCCTACACCTCGGTATGCAGGTCATGCCATTGGGTCCCTGAAAAATCAGAAAACAAGTATGATAATATACTAAAATTAAAACAAATAAATTGAAGGGTTATTAAATCCAAAAACTATTTATATAGATAAATAATTATAATACCAAGTATTTTTAAAAAGAGGTGGTAAAATGACATTAGAAACAACTATTCTATGGGTTATATTGGGCACTTTAGTTGCAATAGTATATTCTCTCAGGATTCTCGTTCTGCTGGAAAGAAGAATTGCAAGAATGGATGAAAATTTAGTGAGGATTACTAACAATATTATAAGCGAAGAGAAAAGAATAGGATCTGTTCTTAAAACAAAAAAAAGGAAAAGATAAATTCTTCTAAAAAATGAGTTTTAAAGAAACAGTAAACAGAATTAAGAACTTAAAGGTTCAGGGTGCAGAGAATGTTGCTATTGAAGCTGTTAAATCCCTAAAAGAAGTTATTAAGGAATCCAAGTCAAAGAATATTTCCGGGATTTTGGCTGATCTTTATCACGCAAAAAACATTCTTTTTTTGACAAGACCTACTGAGCCATGTATGAGAAATGCCCTTAACTATGTTATGCATGAACTTGACTATGATAACCCTATTGAACTGACAAAAGCCCTTTGCTTAAAAGTTGATGAAGTATTGGAGCGTTTTGATAAAAATCAGAGAATAATAGCGCAGGTAGGTTCCAGAAAAATAAAGAATGGAAGTGTTGTGTTCACCCACTGCCACTCCTCAACAATTCTTAAAATTTTAAAAGAAGCAAAAAAACAGGGTAAGAGATTTGAGGTGCATAACACAGAGACAAGGCCATTATACCAAGGGAGGGTTACTGCTAAAGAAGTTGCAAAGCTAGGCATTCCAGTAACACACTTTGTTGATGCTGCAGCAAGATTTGCTTTAAAGAAAGCAGACTTAATGCTTATTGGAGCTGATGCAATAACAACAGAAGGAAAGATAATCAATAAAATAGGTTCTGAGCTTTATGCAGAGATAGCCAATAAGTATGACATTCCAGTTTACGCATGTACTGATTCATGGAAATTTGACACAGAAACAATATTTGGTTATGAAGAGGAAATTGAGGAAAGAAAAGGAAAAGAAATATGGAAAAATCCACCCAAAGGGGTTACAGTAGATAATTTTGCTTTTGAAAAGGTTAGCCCTGACCTGATAACAGGCATTATCTCAGAACTTGGTATATATAAACCCCACATATTTATACAAGAGATAAGAAATAACAACAAATGGATGTTCAAAAAGCATTTATTTTAACTCATCTTTAATGTTTTTTATTTCCTCTTCAATTAGCCTTATATTCTCCAAATTATCCTCTTGATTCATTATTTCTCCGCATTCAGGGCATTTGAACTTAAAGTTCATTGCTTGATCAAAATCAAGCCTTATGCATTTGTTCTGGCAGATAAAAAAATGGCTGCTTTTCTCTCTTGAAAGTCTGTCTTTTAGTTTTGCCAGTTTATCCTTTTTCAGGCGGATAATAAGATGTTTTATCATCTTTGGCTTGAATGTCCAGTAATATATATACCACCCTTTTTTCTTGTCTTTTTTTCTTATAAAGGAAATAAGGTTTGCCTCATGCAGCCTGTATAGCATGTTTCTTGTTTCATTTATCTCTTTTTTTATTGCATCTGCTATCTTAAATTCAGAAATATTTTTCTTGTTTTTTAGAAAATGAACTATTGAAAGCACATCCTCGCCAGCTACTTCAGCAATAGTGGCTTCTATGATTTTATTGGACAATCGCATATTTTCCTCCAGAATTCTAGAAGAGATAGATATGAATTATGGGTAAATGAGTTTATAAAACTTTCGTTTTTTAATAAAAAAAGTCTATTTTTCAACCAATTCATCAAAAAGAAGCCCTTTATTCTTTGCAAGGCTTTTAGAGATAGAATAGCCTCTTTCTGTTTTTTTAAGGTCATCTAAACTTAGAAAAAACCAATCAGACTTAAATTTGACCCCTATCCATGGCTCTGCACCAAAAATAGCTGAAAATTTGTTTAATTGGTTTATGTCCTCGTCTGTTAGATATTTATTCTTAGCATTAACTGTTTTGCACTCAACAGCCAGTTTTCTTATCCTGTTTCCAGCCAGAACATCAGGGCATGGAAAAGGACTGCTTCCAGAACCTGCTACCCTTATAGCAGACCATTCATTTGTATTCCAGAATAAATGAACTAACTCTCGCTCAGCATTTATCCCCTTTGATTTCCTGCTCATATATTTATTTAAGTAATACATACATAAATACCTTTTGAAAGGAGTTTATGTTTTTTTATGATTATGAAGGTTTATTTACCCTTATTTACCATTTTGTTTATTGAATAAATCATCTTTTTATCTAACCTAACCTAAAAAAACAAAAAACTTAAATATAAAGCTCATTTTCACCTTATTGAAACAAATCAACTATTTGGGGTGAAATAAATGGGAAAAAGACTTATTCCTTTGGCCGCGATGGAGAAAATAATGAAAAAATGCGGTGCTGAGAGGGTTTCTGACAAGGCAAAAGCAGCATTAAAGAATGCTTTAGAAGAGATTGCAGAGGAAATTGCTACAGATGCTGTAAAGCTGGCCACACATGCTGGAAGAAAAACAGTCAAGGCAAGTGATATAAAGCTGGCCTCTAAATAAATTAGTTAAGTTAGAGAATTGGGCAGTATAAGACATCATGTATTATTTTTCTTATTTCTGGAAGTCTTTTTGGTTCAAAATCTGGATGATCTTTGAACCATTTTTGATTACTGGGGGAGGGGTGTGGAAGAACTATTGTTAACTTATCATCAATTTTTTGATTATCAAAGATTAATTCAGAAAAGTCTTTATTTGGGAAAAAATAATTTGCAGAATAACAACCAATTAAAACAATGATTTTACTATTAACAAGTTTTATTTCTTGTTTTAACCATTTATCTGCGCATTTTTTTGGTGGTTTCCTGTCTCCACCATTAGGATTTTTTCCTGGATAACAGTGTCCAACAGCTGAAATATAAAAATTATTGTCATTGTAAAAATCTTCATCTGGAATTTGATACCATCCTCTTCTTAATTTTCTACCACTAGCATCATTAAAACATTTACTTGTATTATGAACATTTTGAGATGGTGCTTGGCTAATTTGCAAAATCTTTGCATTTTGATTTCCACTAACAACTGGATTTGGCTCAAAGCCAAAAAGACCTCTACATTCTCTGCATGATTTTATTTCTTTAACTAATTCTGCAAAATTAGATGTCATATTTGTTAACAGAAGAAAGCAATATAAAAAGTTATCGCCAGAAATGATATTAATTATATTTTTATCTTCATGAAGTCATAGGCGCAGATTGTGTTTGAGAAAACATTCTTTGCATCATCCTCTATTTCTTCCATTGTTTTGTAGCGCTGGCTGAAATGAGTCAGGATAAGCTTTTTTGCTTTTGCCTGATTGGCCAATAAACCAGCCTGCTTTGATGTCATGTGCATGTATTCAGCTGCTTTTTCCTCAAGATTATCTGCATATGTTGCCTCGCAAACTAAAATATCAGAATTCATTGCCAGCTCCAATGCATTGTTGCAGGGCACTGTATCTGCTATAAAGCTTAGTTTTTTGCCCTTAACAACATAAGTTGCCTGCTCAGGTGTTATTTTCTTTCCCTTGAAAATTATGCTCTCGCCTGACTGTAGCTTGCCTAATAATGGGCCATCTGGAATACCAATTTTTCTTACTGTATCAATATTTATTCTTCTTTTATCTTTTTCAATAAAACTGAAGCCAACAGTTATAATCCCATGCTCAAGAGGAAGCGCTTCCAGGAAAAAATCTTTTCCTTCAAAAAATCTTTTTTTGGTGATTTCATAAATTTTTGTTTCTATTTTATCTTCAAAGGAAAATGCCTTGAACATATTTTCCATTCTGCTTTTTGTTCCCTCTGGCCCGTATATTTCAAGAACTTTGTCATATCCGTTTTTTGCAAGGGTTTGTATCAAGCCAGGGATGCCAAGAACATGGTCGCCATGCCAATGGCTTACCAGTATTTTTGTTATTTTCGACGGCTTTATTCCTGCTATCTTCATCTGCCTTTGTGTGCCCTCGCCGCAATCTATTAGGATTCCCTCAATGCTGTAACTAATCAAAACAGCTGAATGATTTCTCTCTTTTGTCGGGACCATTGCGCTTGTCCCTAAAAATGTTAACTGCATCTTAACAAGAAGGGTTATCTTAGTATATTTAAGATTTGTGTAAAAGCTTGGGTAAAGAGATTATTATCTTATTACTATTCTCTAATAGCAAAAATGGAAAGATTTAAATATAAAAAGAATATAGAAAAGATATAAAATTATTTTGGAGGTATCAAAATGTGGAAAATCTTTAAATGTAAACGTGGTGAAGAAAGGGGTTTTATACCTGGGGGATGTTCAGATAGCGGTATTGCTCTATCTTCAGGAAAAAGTATTGAAGTTATAATAAATAGGATTAAAGAGTGCGTAAATCCTAAAATTAGAGTAAGAGAAAATGAAAAAAAAATTGTTGTTCAGAATCAGAGGAAATTTATGGGAATAATACCTTTTTATAAAAAATTTTTAGAGGTATATAAAACACAAACATATCGTAGCTTCCCTTCATTTAGAGATGGTGATTGCCCCGAGTTTAGAACTATAACCCATGAATGCATACCAACAGAAGAAGTTGTAAAGGTTTTTAATGCATTAGAAAGGTATTCTTAAATCCTTAAATAGAACTCTAAGTGGTGCTATAAGATTTAGAATTATAAAGCGATAGTTTAATTTATTCTTCTTAATTCAAAAGTTTTTTAAATAAGTTTAAGTTCTGGTGTTTTATGTCAAAGAAAATAAAAATAAACAAAATTGTTAGTAAAAAACCAGAAACAAAGAAAAAGAAGAAAAAGGTTAAAGCAATTTTGTCAAGGGAAAGAGTATTGACAGAGAATACTGATGCTGCACATGAGTTATACAACCAGAGCAGATTTGGAAATCTTCTTGAGGATGGCAAGGTTCAGTTGTCATTATTAGAAGCATTGTATCTGTTGGAAAAAAATAAGCTTTTAATAAAGGATTACAGGAAGAAAAATGTTTCTTCTGATGATTTTATAAAAAAAACAAAAAAGGTAGAACCAAACTTTTGGATAAGGTATTGTGTTTTCAAAGACATCCGTGACAGAGGTTATATAATAAAAACAGCACTCAAGTTTGGAGCAGATTTCAGGGTTTATGATCGAGGTGTAAAGCCAGGAGAAGACCATGCAAGATGGATTATTTATCCAGTTCATGAAGGCTCTGCTTTAACCTGGTATGATTTTGCTGCTAAAAACAGGGTTGCACATTCAACAAAAAAACGCTTAATGATTGGCATAGTTGATAATGAAGGCGATGTAACCTATTATGAAATTAAATGGATCAGGCCATAATTAAACAACAAAGTATATAAACTCCTTCTGTGATATTTTTTTTATGGACAATAGAGAAATTATCATGCAGACAATAAGGATGAATGGTCCTGTCATACCTGCACAAATAGCAAAGGTCATTGGAACTGATATAATGATTGCTTCTGCAACGCTCTCAGAGCTTGTCTCAAATAATATTCTTAAAATTTCTAATATCAAATTTGGAAGCACTCCTCTTTATTACCTGCCTGGCCAGGAATCAAGACTACAGGATTTTGCAAAAAACCTTCATGAAAAGGACAAAAAAGCTTATGATTTGTTAATGCAGAAGAAAATTTTGAGGGATAAAACAGCAGAGCCTATTGTGAGGGTTGCATTAAGGAGCATAAAAGATTTTGCTGTTCCTTTGCAGGTAAAGATTAATGATAATGTAGAAATATTCTGGAAATGGTATCTCATAACCAATGAAGAAGCAGCAAGAATAATAAAAGAAACAGTTGAATTTAATAAACCGAAAGAAGACATTAAGCCAGTTCAGGAAACAATTGCAGGAAAAGAGCAGGAAAAGCCAGGAGAAGAGAGAAAGGAGATTAAGAGAGAAGAATTAAAAGAAAACCTGCCTGAAAAAGAAGAAAAGAAAAAATTTGTTGATAAGACAGCTGAGGATAAATTCCTAAACGAAGTCAAAAGGTTCTTTGAAAAGAACAGCATTAAGCTTATAGAAGAAACAATAGTAAAGAAGAACTTAGATTTAGATATGATTATTGATGTGCCGAGCGCTGTCGGAAGCTTAACATATTACTGCAAGGCAAAAAACAAGAAAAGGATTGGCGATTCTGACTTAAGCTCTGCATTTGTGCAGGGCCAGCTGAAAAAACTGCCTGTTTTATTCCTGACAAAGGGAGATTTAACAAAAAAAGCAAAAGAAATGCTTTCAAAAGAATTTAAGAACATAAAAATAAAAAAAATATAAAATGGGAACACAGATAAAGTGCCTGTTGAAAAGCAATGAAATATCACTAAATGATTTGAATAACAAAACATTGGTTATTGATTCATATAACCTTCTTTACCAGTTTTTAACGACTATCCGTTCAAGGGATGGCTCTTTATTAATGGATTCAAAGGGCAATATAACTTCTCATCTTGTTGGGTTATTTTCAAGAACAACAAGGCTTATGCAGAGCAATATAAAATTAATTTTTGTTTTTGACGGTAAGCCTCCAAAACTAAAAGAGATTGAAAGGCAAAGAAGAAAAGATGTTAAGATATATGCAGAAAAAAAATATGAAAAGGCTGTGGAAGAAGAGAATATAGAAGAAATGAAAAAATATGCCTCAAGAACAACTAGGCTTACAGAAAGTATAATTGAAGAATCAAAAAAACTTATTTCTGCATTGGGATTGCCCATTGTACAAGCCCTTTCAGAGGGAGAGGCACAGGCAGCATGCATAGTCAAAAATAAAGATGCAGATTATTGTGTTTCACAGGATTTTGATTCATTGCTGTTTGGCTCTCCTAAACTTGTAAGAAACTTATCTATAATCGGAAAAAGAAAAAAATCAGGCTTGTCATACACAACTGTAAGCCCTGAGTTGATAGACCTCTCAGAAAACCTTAATAATCTGGGGATTGACCAAAACCAGCTAATTGCCTTAGCAATGCTTGTTGGAACAGACTACAATATCGGGGGAGTTAAGGGAATAGGCCCAAAAAATGCACTAAAGCTTGTTAAAAAACATAAATCTAATTTTGATGCACTATTCAAAGAGATTAGATGGAATGATTTTTTTGACTATCCCTGGGAAGAAGTTTATGATTTATTTAAAAAAATACCCTTAAATTTAGATTACCAGATTAAATGGGAAAAACCTAATAAAGAGGAGGTTATTAACTTGCTGGTTAAGGAACATGACTTTGCAATAGAAAGAGTTGAACCCATTTTAGACAAACTGTTGAAGCACAAAGAGAATAAACAACAGAAGGGATTAGGAGATTTTTTTTAAAATGCAATGGTATGTTTTTGCAATATTATCAGCAGTATTAACAGCTGCATCCACAATTATTGAAAAGAAAACATTGCTGAAAGAGCATGCAATGGAATTTTCAACTGTTCTGGCAATATTTAATTTTCTTATCGCTTTGGTTTTACTGCCTTATATTAATTTCAATTTTCCAATAAGGATTCTTTGCTTGATGTATTTAGCATCTGTTTTTGGATCAACTGCTTTTTTGTTTATTGCAAAATCAGTAAGGCACATGGAAATTTCACTAGTTAGCCCCTTAATGACATTCAGCCCAGCAATTGTTGTTTTGCTTGCATTCTTTATTCTTGGAGAAAAAGTAACTTCATTGCAATTATTTGGAATAACTTTATTAATAATTGGTTCTTATGTTTTGGAAACAGAAAACCATAGCACAAAAAAGATATTTACAAAAACATTTAAATCAAATTATTTTTATTATATCCTCTTTGGATTAATATTATATGCTTTTTGTTCTATATTTGATAAGTTCATTTTAAGAGCCGTTTCACCATTAACATATATCCCTATAGTACAGTTTTTTATTGCAGTAAATTTCATAATTTTGATTTGTGTATTCCACAATGGTTTTGAAGGGATAAAACATGGAATTAAAAATGCAGGAAAATGGATATTTTTTGTTGCAATTTTAGTAACCAGCTACAGGTTATTTTATGCGCAGGCAGTTTCAATGACTTATATAAGCCTTGTAATCCCTATAAAAAGAATGTCTGCATTCTTTGCAACCTTGATAGGAGGTAAGGTATTCCACGAAAAAAACCTTACTCAAAGAGTTATTGCCTGTGTTATTATGCTTATAGGAGCTTTTTTTGTGATTTTAGGTTAAATTTAAATAGTGTTTAAGAATATTTCTTACTATGTTAACTATAAAAGTACCCCTAAGGAAAGCTGAGAATCTAAAAAACTATTTGTTGGATAACTGCTTTTTTAACAAAGAGTATGAAATAAGCAAAGATAAAAATTTCATTTATTTTCCAATCAATGAGAAAAAGAATTTAAAGAAAAAATTTCCTTTTATAGAATTTGTTAGCAAGGAACTAAAGGGAACACATAAACTTACAATAAGGGATTTGTTGAAAGATAAACTGACAAAAAAAGAACTAAATCTTGTTCCATCTGCTTTTGATGTTATTGGGGGTATAATAATCCTTGAGATTAAGCAAGGCATTGTAAAAAAAGAAAAAATTATTGCAGAGGCATTCTTGAAACTGAATAAAAATATAAAAACAGTTGCTAAAAAAGAAGGCATACATAAAGGTGTTTATAGAGTGCAGAAACTTAAAATATTAGCAGGCATAAGCAAAAAAGAAACTATTTACAAAGAAAATAATGTTAAAATAAAGCTGGATGTTGAAAATGTTTATTTCTCACCAAGGTTAAGTTCTGAGAGAAAAAGAATAATGACTCTTGTTAAGCCAAAGGAATCAATCCTTGTTATGTTTTCTGGCTGCGGACCATATCCACTGGTTTTATCTAAAAATACAAAAGCAAAAGAGGTTTATGGTGTTGAAATAAATCCTATAGCCCATAAATATGCTCTTGAAAACCTTAAACTAAATAAACTAAATAATATTTCATTTTATTGTGGCGATGTTAAAGAAATTCTTCCAAAAATGGGCTTTGATAAGTTTGCCTTGAAATCAAGATGGGACAAAAAACACCTTGAGTCTAAAGTAAAGCAAAATCCCTTTATGATTGAGTTTTATACTCCAAAAGGAGATATTGAGTCTGATAAAACAGTCAAAAAAATTGATCAAAGTATAAAAAAACTTGCTAAAAAGCAAATAAAAATAATGATACATATGCCTCTTGCATACAAAGATGAAAAAGATATTAGTCTTGCACAGCATCCTGACAGAATCTCTAATACAGTTGAATGTATGAAAAAAATAAATAGACTAAATAAAAACAATGAAAATGTTATTGGTTATGTTTTTCATCCTACCCACAACCATAATAAGTCAGATAAATATAAAGAGGAATGGCTGCTGCAAAACTTAAGCACGCTTGAAAAAGAAGGCTTATTAAATTCATTATACTTGGAGAATTGCATAAATCCTGTTTTTGGAACTAAAAAAAGCATACTTAATATCATAAAAAAATCAAACCTGAAACATATATGTTTTGATTTTGCTCATTTTATGATTGTTAATAAAAATTTAACAGTAAAAGATTATAAAGATATAACATCAAAAATAGATGTTTATAATCATATTAATAATCAAAAACCCAATAGTGAGGAACATTCATGCGGATTAAGGGAAGGAAATTTAGATTTCAGGGAATTTGCAGAGTATATCAATAAAGGATGTGTAGAAGTATTCAGCAAAAGTGAGATAACAGCAAAAGAACAGATACAGGATTGGAAGTATTTCCTTTCAATAAAGCCAAGAAAGAAGTTTGAGAGAGTATTAATGCCCCTCCCTAAATCAGCAGGAGATTTTCTGGATTTGGCCTTAAACTCAATAAAACCCAATGGAATGATTCATTTCTATGATTTCCTTAAAGAAAATGAGTTTGAAAAGGCCAGGGAAAAGATAATAAAGGCATGCAAAAAAGCAGGGAAAAAGGCAAAAATCCTGAGAATAGTAAAATGCGGCCAGCATGCTCCTCGGGTGTTTAGGATATGTGTTGATTTTAAAGTCTATTAAAGAAGGAATTCTACAATAAAAATTATGTGTAATATCTTTTTAATGCATCAATAACTTTTTGTTGATTATTTTTTGAAGATTCACCAATCACGTCAAAACCATCTTTAGTTTGAATGTAATATAATCTTGCTTTTTCAATCCTAGACTCATATATTTTTGTGCCTGGAATGTTTTTACTGCCACGACCTCCTTCAGTATTTCCTTGACCTAATTGATAACGTAGTTGATCAAGGTATTCTGCTACAAGCGGGTCTTTTCTTGATATTTTAGATAACTTCTCAATGCTCTTAATCTCTCTTATATGGTCTATGACTTTGATTTTTTTCTCTAAACCGCCTATACTTGCAGCAAATAAAACAAAAGAAATCAATATAAAAAAGGCCCCAGTAAAATAGCCCTTAGTAGAGGAGAGTGTTGAGACCCCAATAACAGCACCAGTTATGTTTGCCTGGGAGTTAACCAAAAAAGATAACCCTACAACCAAAAAGATCAGACTTATTGTGTAAGTTATTTTCTTTTCCATAAATTAATGTATATATTAGTTGTATATAAAACTTTCGAGAAAAAAATAAAAGCAAATAGTTATATACTAGAAAAACATTTATTATTATGGCATGTGCTGTGATTTAGTGAACACCAACTGACGAAAGAATGATGAACGGAAGTAACTTAAGAGCGCATGCCTTTTCTAAAATAAACAAAGTATTATAAAGATAAAATTCATATTAAATACCATGTTAGAAAGTTACTGCCCAAAAATTATAGACAAAAAAACATTTATTGAATATTATTCTAATGTAGGGATAGAGAAGTTTATTAATGACATGGAAAAGATATGTAAAACTTTTAAGGGTATTAATATTTCAAAAGATGTATCCAACGTGTTAAAGCCAGGGACATTAAGTATGTATGCACAAGGTCTTATTCAAGAAGGAGTAGCATATATGTTGAATTTACCAATAGGAAAAAAAGCCAAATCCATTCTTACAAAAGCAGCAACTGATTTAGTAAAAATAAAGGGACCTAAAGAAGGTTATAAAAATGCAATTCTTATTTTAGAGGATTTGGTAAATAGTTATAGAGAACTGTTTAATGAAAAATATGAAAAGTTTATAATTATTAGCTCCCTAGAAGAGATATATCTTAATTAGGTATAAGATAATACTGACTGAGAATAATTTCCATTAACATACATGATTTTCTTGTTTATTTAAGTCACCAATAGAATTAATTAACTTAGCCACTTTTTTAGATTAGATTCTTCCTTAAATGAGTAATATGTTCTCCTTCCAACACCTTCTTTTTTTAATATCTTTAGGGAAACAAGCTCTTCAAAGAATTTCTTAATGGATTTAAATGACCCTCCTGTGTTGTTCATGCCAGCTGACCTTAATAACTCACTTATGGTTGATCTTTCTTTTTTAACCAGAATGTTCAGAAGGTTTATCTTGTTCTTGTTAGGTTTTGATTTTAAAAGCAAAGAAATCTCATTTTCTAATGATTCTGGTGTAATTCCGTAAATTTCCTTTAATAATTCAGAATAGCCTATAACACTCATAGTATCCTCCCAAACTGAAAATAATGCTTGACAGGTATTGTTTCTCCCTTTATATCAAAAAAAGCTATCTGAACTATTGACATTCCCTTATACAATAGGATATTATTCTCTGATATATTCTTGATTCCAAATGCAATCTGGCCAGAATAATAAGGCCCAAAGAAGTTTGTCTGAACTGACAGCCCTATTCTGAATGCCCTGCTTCTTGCGCTTAAAAGGCATGCATACTTCTTCTTTTCTTGGGATAATTCTTCAATAGTTCTTGCAAGGATATATTCTCCTGGTTTTAGAATATAAGGGAGCTTAATCTCTTTGTGTTTTGGAAATTTGTTTTTTTCCAAGTCAATTAATTTTGTTTTAGATAATTTAAATATCTGGCCAAGCCTTAAATCAACAGAGCATGGCCTTATATTCTCCTTTTTGAGATTTTTAAGCATGTCAATATAATATTTCTTTTATTTAAATAATTTACCTTTTGGTCAATAAAAACTATTAATATTGACTAATTATAATAAATTAGGTAAATATGAACAATAAAACAAAAACAATAGATAACCTCTTTGAACAAACAAAAAATTTGAGAGGACCATTGGGTGAAAGATTGAGTGGTGAACCGGAGATTCTTCATGAAATTCAGGATTGGGTTGGTTATGGTATGAGCAGAGCACAGATTCAAAGAATTTTAGAATATGTTCCCTCTGTGTTTCCAGAGAAGTGGAAAAGTCCAGATGGTTTTGACAAGTTAAATGAAATAGAAAAAAAAGCATATATAGATATTATGAACAGTGGGCCCCTTAATGTTCCTGGGCCTGTTATTCAAAGCGTAATTGAATTGGGAGTAGATTACAGGAATAGATATAATAAACCAATTAGTGAACTTAAATGTTGAACATAAATAGTTAAGGGGGGAGGCAAAATGATAAAAACAGCCGAAATATGTTTATTTAATAAAAAACTAAAGATAGTCCTACCAGATTTTTGTTTTCACTTTTCTGAAAATAATAAAGCATATATAAGTTCTTATAATCATCTTAATCCTCTTGGGTCGTTGCAAGGTTTTGTTCGTGATATTGAAAAAGGTTATAGGCATATTTATATTGAAGAACTAGCTGAACTAATCCGCTGCGATACTCATGAAAAAAGTGAAATATTTGCTGAACTTTTATTGGCATATATTCTTGAAAAAGGACTGGATTTAAAAGATAATTTGGGGTACCATGGGATATGGACTAATAATGGTTTAAGAAGAGAGCATGAAGACTTGATTGTGTTTAAAGATATTGATGGTAAAGTAGAGGATATAACTGAAGCAATGTATGATACTTCAATTGGGTATAAGACTAAAATTAAACCTGAAGGAGAACGATTTAATTTGGAAAGATTATTTAGAAAATATGGTGGAGAAAATGTAACTTTAAAACAGATTGACAAATCAAATCCAGATTTGGTTGATTATTTATTTAATCAAGAATATGAAAAATTACCTGAAATTATACAAGAAGCAAAGTTTATTTTACCACCTGATATTTTAAAAAAAGAAACTAAGGAGGCTTGGCGAGAATGTGATATTTGGCCACTTTCTTTAGATATAGCATTAAGCCTTAAACCACAGAAGTCTGCTTACTTTAATTCTAGACTAGAAATAAACGATCTTGTATTAAAAGAATCTACTATTTGTTCATACTTGGGAGGGGGGTTACACTTTATTGTGAATGAAGTTTAATTTTTCATACTAAAGATTATATATTTCGAAAATGAATAATAAAAAATCAACATTGGAAGTAAAGGTTAAAAAATATGATAGAACTGACTTCGAAATTCCTATATTATTTTATAATTCTAAGGAATCGGATAAGGAAGCTTATTTTGCTTTAGTAAAATCCAAAATACCATGTATATTTAATCCCCCTTCAGATGAGCCTACTCCAATGTTACTTGTTGGTTATACTCATTATGAAGGTCTTCAAGAGATAATGGAATATCTTGGAAGCGAAATGGCTCAAAAACTTAAGGAAAAGTATAAGTCTTAAATGGATTATACCATCAAATTTTATCAGCTAGAAGTGAATATTGGTGTATTTTGAAAATGAACAATAAGAAAAGTTTTAAGGGGTTTCTAAAATTCTTCTTTTCTATGAAGGGGATAGAAGAAGACATTAATGAAGAATATATGCAAAAATTTAATAAAATACAAAAAATAATTGATGAACAAGTATGGGAACTTCCGCTGAATAAAGAAAAAATAGAAACGCTTGAGAAACTAATGGAAGAATACCAGCTAGTGTATTTTATAAAAAGTAGTAGTTTTAATATTCTTTCTGATTACCCTTGTATGGGCAATTTTGAAAGCAGATTACGTTATTCAGAAATAGAAGGACCATATGAATTGGCTCCTAAAGTTAAAAAAGGAATGTATGATGATGAACATTCAGTGTATGTTTTGGAATCGCTTATACCAACTAACTCTATACCTGTTGAACTTGAAAAAATTTCATTAATTGAGTATGGAACACAAGTAGATAGGAATAGTTTACTGCATTTAGGATTTTCTGCTAACCAAAAGATGAATCCAGAGAGAATGACAGAAATTGGAAAGAGAGCTTTAGAAAAGCTTAGTAAGATGGATGTTAATATTAAGAAGATTTCTGATTCAGTTTATCAGGCATCTGTTGATGATTGCGTACTGGGATTTAGATTGTTTTCTCATCATTTTTATCCAGAAGTTAATATTACTATATTTGGAAAAAATAAAGAGCCTCATCAATTGATTCAAGAATTAGGATTAGATGAACTTGAAAAACAGTTTCCTTTTTGGTGTAAAGATGTAGGAATAAAATATTGTACTCGTAGAGGTTTTGCCTATAACCTTTCTTTGAAAGATCCTGATTTAAATAAAATTCTTGCAGGAAAAAATATAATACTCTAAAGATTCAGTCAGCAGGCCTAGTAACATTAACATCCTTAACCAGAACAGCAGGTGTTACAACTGGTTTTTCAACTTCCCAGCCAACTACTCTTTCAGGCATTTTTCCTACTGCAGTAACATTCTTTAAGAGGGTTAATATATTCTCACTTATTCTTATACCTTTTATTGGCTGGCCTATTTTTCCATTTTTTATCACAAAGATTCCATCCCTTGGAATTGTTGAGAAATCTCCGGTATTATAATTCTGAAACCTTGTATACCACACATTTGTTATGTAAAGCCCATTTTTAACCTGCTCAAATAATTCCTGTTTTGAAAAGTTTCCTTTATTAACAATAAGATTTGTTGGCTCTGGTGAAAGCAAGCCAGCATTAGCAGTTGTCTTTGTGTTAAACCTTTTTGCAGTTGATGTGTTATGTAAATAGGTTTTTAAAATACCTTTGTCAACCATAATGTTTTTTTGTGTTGGAACTCCCTCTGCATCAAACTTTGAAGAGCCAAACCCATTTTTTAGCATACCATTATCAATAATTGTTATTTTTTTATTGGCAACCTGTTTTCCAATCATATTTTTTAAACAGGAAAGTCCTGCCTCAACTGAAAATGCAGACATTGCCATGCCTAGGTTATCAATAATATTTGCAAATGGCAGTGGTTCAAAAACAACATCAAACTTTCCAAACTTTCCATGCTCTGGATTTAGGGATTGCTTTGATATTAATGCTGCTTCCTCTGCAAGATTTTCAATATCAAGCAGATTAAGCATTCTTGAAGAGCCAACCTTCTGCCCAGATGCCTCCTTGCTATTAAAGGCCCTTATTGAAAAATAACTATGAGTTCCTTTATCTCTTGCCTTAACATCATTTGATGTCAATAAGGAAACATCTGCTACAGAATTCTCAAAAACACCTGCTGTTCTCTTTGCTCCAATAGCCAAGGCTTTGTTTATTGCCTTTTCAACATAATCAATTGCATTATCACCTAATAAAGCTATCTTTTTGTCATAACCATCTTCTATTTCTTTATAGGAAAATGGGCCTTTTGCAATACCTGCATACTCCTTGTTTGGGCTTGCTGACTTAACAAACTTCAATAATTTATCAACAACATCATCTGCAGCACGTAATGAAAAATCCCTTAGGTTTGTCAGGACTATTTTTTTATTTAGTGCCATGAAAATTCCAAGGTCAATGTTTTCCCATGTCTTTGTTGTGTTTACAAGGTTGTTGGAATATTTAATCAGTGAGCTATCCTGCTTTGAGACAGAAATAATAACATCATCTGCGCCAGCTTTCAAAAGCTTATCCAAAACATGACTACTTATTTCCTCTGAATTCATTTTAATTACCTAATCTTATTTTCCTTAATCGTATTGACGGCCCGCCAAACCAGACTGGAATGGGCTGCATTGGCTCTCCCTTCCCGCAGTTGCCAGCATGATATTCAGTATTGTTTGCAACAGCATCTACTGCGCTGTAAAGCTGCGGCGTTGTTATTTCAATTATAGGCATTATAACTGGCTCTTTTATCTCGCCGTTTTTTATTAAAT